>Ga0214917_10000053_pt1 | contig 126459 bp, 116 predicted proteins | sample LL_1208_BB_MetaG_FD_177983 | JGI IMG/M metagenome (GOLD analysis project Ga0214917, IMG submission 177983) | Freshwater microbial communities from Lake Lanier, Atlanta, Georgia, United States - LL_1208_BB | ecosystem: Environmental > Aquatic > Freshwater > Lake | place: USA: Georgia...
GCTGAGATAAAAGTTTCTGCCGACCCTGAAATTAAGAATAATGACATGGCTCTAGAAAAAAATGAAAATGCAAAAAAAGTATCTGTGCAAGAATCAATTATTTTGCCGCCCATAGACAAGAAGTCTTCAAGCGATGATTTAATTAATGCCAATGAAGTTACAAAAGAGAAAATCGAAAATAATGATTCAATATTTACAAAAATAAAAAATGTAGTTAAGCCAATATTTGAAAGTGAAGCGGAGGAAAAGAATCTAAATCAAATCAAGAAAAATATAGAGAAAAATAATAATTCCAAAACATATTCCAATGCTAAAAATAAAGTAGATCTTAAGAAGAGATTGGAGCTTGAAAAGAAGATTGCTAAAGAAAAAATTAGAAGAGAAAACTTGAAATTAAAACAAGAAAAAGAAAGAAGATTGAGGGAGGAGAAGATGATGAGATTAAATAAACTAAGAGAAGAGTATCTTATTAAAATTAAAACCGAACAAAATGATTTTTCTGATAATAATGATTTAAATGTTGATGGTGCCCATAATCAAGCTATTATATTGCCCAAAGAAAAATTTTTAAACTGGAGCGACAGATTTACTAATGAAGAAGAGCCCGCCCCCCCAATACTTGATAGGTCTCGAGTTGGTGATAATAAGCATATACCCATTATATTATCAGAATCAGAAAAAGTTGATGCAATTTTTTCATCTATTTCTTCTGGTAATATAAGTTCATTCAATGAGTCTTATAAAATGATAATGGACCCCGACGCGCAAAATATTTCCGGAGATACTATACTTACTTATGCAACACTTTTGCAGCGTCATGATGTTATGCTGTCTATTCTTTCAAAGGGAGCTGACCCAGATCTTGTAAATTCATTGGGGCATACCCCCCTTGATATTGCAATTGAAATGCTTGATTTAAAAGCTGTTCAAGTCCTTCATCAAATGCAGGCTGATATTAACATAAAAGACAAATATGGAAGAACTTATTTAATGCATGCTGCTAGAGTTGGTTTTTTCCCAGTTGTAGAGTATCTGGTTTCAAATGGTGTATTGGTTAATGAGCAGGATGCAAAGGGACACACGGCACTTTCGATTGCATACAGACATAAAAAGGATGTAATAGTAAAATATCTATTAACCAAGGGCGCTAAAACTTGGATAGAAAATGCATATAAACCAGAAGATCAGATAATGATTAAGGATTTAAACAATAGATGGAAGAAGCAAAAAATTAATTCTTTCGATAACCAATCTGGAGATTTAACTTATTAAAATAAAATAATGCCGATTAAAATTTTAGCAACATTTATCATAATTTATTTATCCATGAGTAAATTATGCGCTCAAGATGACTCTGTTTTTGTTGGAATAAATCCATTAATGGAAGCTGTTGTTAATAATGACAATGATTCATTGAGATTTTTTGCAAAGATTCACCCGGAAATGGTAAATAAAAAAAATATAGGAGGCGCGGCAGCAATCAATATTGCTGCAAGAAATGGAAGAGATGAAATGGTAAGAATTTTGATAGAGAATTCTGCTGACATTAATTCCACCGACAACGAATCATGGACACCTATTATGAGAGCATCTTTGGGTTATCCTAAAATTGTTGAGCTTTTGATTTCTAAAAAAGCAAAAACTTTAAATGTAAATTCCAATAATGATAGTGCAATTTCAATAAGTGCAAATAGTGGATGCTTTGGATGTTTAAAATTAATAATGGATTCTTTAGAGTTTACTGAAGACAATATTAATCTAATAAGATCAGAAACCTCTAAAGCTTATATTGCATCTTTAAATAAAGAGAAGAATGATCAAAAAGCTTACCTTAATGATTACACTAAGAAAATTTCTGATTTTATAAAGAAGCGCCCCAATAAAGATCATGAAAATGAATCTTCAAAAGATCAATATTCAACTAAAAGAGATATTGAAGATGGTAAAATTTATATTTTAAAGTCTTCCAAAGACAAAGTGTTGGATGATCAAGGTAAAATTTCTGACGAGAAATATATATTACTAAAAGTGGATAGCGACCAAAGTAATAAAGCTGTTGAAAAAAAATCAGATATTTCTGAAATTATGCCTGAAAATGGGGTAATTTATTTATTAAAAAAATATGAATAATTTATTCTACTATTATGCAGTCTGCTCTTGATTTTTGCGTTTGCATTGTATATTTGTTGCAGAAATTTTCCGCCCTTACTTGATCAAAGAAATTTCCAATTTGCAATCTAAAGAAAATTCCTCTTTTTCCAAGATCAACTTCTTCAATATATTCCTTCAGTCCAGAAAATAAATTAGGGAATTGATTTTCTAATTTTAAAAAATACTGATTAGCAGCTTCTTTGCTTGTAAGAGCGGCAATTTGTACCCTTATATATTTCCTTTTTTCTGTTGTTGATTGTTTTTTATTTTTTTCAGATGGTTCGTTTGTTGTTAATGTTTTATTACTTAGTGAATCATTTTTATTAGTTGATGTATTTTCAGAATTCTTTAACTCATTTTTAGATATTTTTTCTTGAGTTGAGTAAACTATTATTTTGTTTTGGGGGGGGTTTTGGATATTAGTCTTGCTGTCACTCTTTTTATTATCTACAATAGTTTCTTGCTTTAAAGATTCGGAAGTTTGAATTGATTCGCCAACATTCTTATTTAATGAATTTTGGCTTATTATTTCTTTTTTTGGAGGAATTGCGGGCTCAACAACTTCTTTAATTTTGATGTCTTGATTTTTCTTTCTCGTTCCAAAAATATCCTCATAAATTGTGCTATCTATTTTCATGCCGTCTTTATTATCAAGATTTTCTTCGATTTCAACAACCTTAATAGGATTTGCTGAGGCTTTTATTATTTCAACATTATTACTATTACTTACAAAAAAATAATATGCACTAACAGTAATATAACCAAAGCAAGCAAGTGAAAATAATGTCATTCCCAAAAGCATAGCTCTTTTTATTAGAGAGCTTGTTTGATTCTCTTCTCTGTTTTTTGAATACCCAAAATCTTCCATATTTTATCTCATTTTTTCTAGTGGTTTAATGTTAAAAATTTCAAGTCCAGTGGATAAAATAATTTTTAATGCAATAATTAGGTATATTCTTGATTTTGTCAATAAAGAATTGTCAGAAATTATGAATTTAAGATCTGGATTTTCGCTTCCCTTATTCCATAGGGAATGAAATGATGAGGCTAGATCTTGAAGGTAAAATGCAATTCTGTGGGGCTCAAGATTTTCAACAGAGTTTTCTATTATTCTTGGAAAATTGCTGATTTTTTTAATTAAATCAAACTCTGCTTCATCTTTAAGAAAAATAAGATCATCAATTGTTATTTTGTCGCTAAATTTAGGTGTAAAATTTTCATTTTCTAAATTTCTTAAAACGGAACAGCATCTGGCATGAGCGTATTGCACATAAAAAATCGGATTATCCTTTGATTGCTCAACTGCTTTTTGAAGGTCAAAATCAAAAGGGGCGTCATTCTTTCTAGTTAGCATCATGAACCTTAATACATCTGCACCGACTTCATCTATTACATCTTTTGCTGTTATAAAATTGTTTGCTCTTTTGGACATTTTTAGTGGTTGGCCATTTTTCACGAATTTGACCATTTGACATAAAATTACTTTAAGCTCAGCTTTGTTGTCGGTAAGCGCCATAACTGCTGCATTAAGTCTCTTAACGTAGCCGGCATGGTCATAGCCAAGAGGCATTATGAATTTTTTAGCCCCTCTTCTAAACTTGCTTAGTGAATATGCAATATCTCCAGCAAAGTATGTTGGACTTCCATCGGCTTTTATTACAACTCTATCCTGATCATCTCCAAATAGAGTGGATTTAAAAAGAGTTTGATCCTTATCATCATATCCTTCGATATTTGCACCAACTCCTTTTGCAGTTTTCGGAATTTCAAGCTTGCCAACATAAATTAAACCCTTCTTTTTCAATATTTCTAAAGCTTCGGTAATTTTATTTTTATCGTGCAACTCTTTTTTTTCAGAAAAATAGCTGTCATGCTTTATTCCAAGATCTTCTAGGTCTCTTACGATAATTTTAATCATTTCATTGACAACTATATCTCTTATTTTATCAAAATAATTCTTATCGTCTTTTAGAGAATCTTGAAAATTATTAAATAAAGTTTTGCCGATTTCAATTAGGTAGTCTCCCGGATAGAGCCCTTCTGGAATTTCGATACTATCCCCTGACGCCTGAAGATATCTTATATAAGCAGATTTAACAAGATTTTCAATTTGCGATCCGGCATCGTTTATGTAATACTCCTTTGTGACGTCATAACCTGTTTTTTTTAACAAATTTGCGAGAACGTCTCCAAATATTGCTCCTCGGGTATGTCCTACATGTATTGGACCGGTGGGATTGGGTGATGCATATTCTAGATTTATTTTTTCTTGATTACCTATATTCTTGAATTTATATATTTTTTCATTAACAATTGAGGCAATTATTTCAAAAAGAATCTTGTCTTTGATGAATATGTTTATAAAACCTGGTCCGGCAATTTCTAGTTTATTAATAACTTCTAAATCAGTATTATTTTTAATCGATTCAGCTAATTTTTTTGAGTTATCAAGTGATTTTATAGTAGAAAATTTTTTAGATAAAATCATGGCAATATTGCAAGCAAAGTCACCGTGAGACCTATCTTTTGATGGCTCAACAACCACTTTAGAGAAATCTGAATCTTCAAGCAAAACCCCATTTTTAATTGCAATTTCTCTAGCTGATTTTATAAAAAATTCACGTAATTTATCAAATATGTTAATCATTTTAAGCTTGTATTTTTCTTATTTTTTAGTAATATAAAGTAACTGATAATAAAATTATGAAAATTTTATAACAACTAGTAATTTATTGTTATAAACTAAATTTATTAAAAATACATCATTGTTTGGTATTATTCTCTATCGATCATCGTTAAGTATAATAATATCAGTAAACAATTTAAATTATTAATGATCCATTTTATATATATAGAGATCAAAAGTTAAGAAGAATTTTATTTTTTATTTATGAGCAATAAAGATAGTAAAAAAAATTTCAAAGAAATTAATTATGAAAGTAATTTATATCTAATAAATAGAATTTTTAAAGAATATATTAAGCCTCACTATAAAGCTTTTTTTATATCAATTTTATTAATGCTTGTTATTGCTGGAACCACATCCCTTCATGCATATCTTGTGAAGCCGGCTCTTGATTCTGTATTCGTAGAAAAAAAAGAAAATGCTCTGATTGTTATACCTCTCATAGTTCTTCTTGTAACTATTGTAAAGGGTTTTGCTACATATTTTCAGCTTTTGGTTATGAATGTTATTAGTTTAAGAATAACATCTGACATGAGAATTAGGATGTATGGCCATTTTGTTAAGTCTGATATTTCAAAACTTCATAACACCTCTTCAGGAAATATGATTGCATCAATTATGAACGAAATTGGAATGGTTGTTGGTATGATTAATACAGCAATAAATGGTTTTGTTAAGCAGCTATTTACTCTTGCTGCTCTTGTTGGTGTTATGTTTTACCAAAGCCTTGAATTGTCTTTAATTGCCTTTGTGGGATTTCCTTTGGCTGCATATCCGATATATAAAATAGGAAAAAAACTAAGAAATCTATCTTTTAAGAATCAGGAAATTGCTGGGAAATTTACCTCGCAAATGAGTGACACTCTCCAATATTCAAAGCTTGTAAAGGCTTATAGCTGCGAAGATTTTGAAATTAAAAGAATGTCGTTAATTGTTGAGAGTATTTTTAAAATTGGTAAAAAAATATCAAGAATGTCGCTTATTGCATCCCCGTTTGTTGAAAGTTTGGCTGGGTTCGGAGTGGCGGCGGTTATTTGGTATGGAGGTTATCAAGTTTTAAATGGAATCACAACTCCTGGGGCCTTTTTCTCGTTCTTTACTGCAATGATGATGGCTTATAGACCATTAAAAACTGTGTCCGGAATGAATTCGGGAATTCAAATGGGTCTTGCTGCATCAACAAGATTTTATAAGATAATCGACGAAAAGCCAACAATTATAGATAGCGACAATTCAATAATTCTTAAAGATGTCAAGGATAAAATAACTTTTGAAAATGTTGATTTTAGTTATATAGATAATAAAAAAGCTTTAGATAATATAAATATCGAAATACCAATTGGAAAAACTATAGCGCTTGTAGGTCATTCGGGCGGAGGAAAATCTACTATAATGAATATGATTTTAAGGTTTTATGATCCTTCTTCGGGCTCGATTAAATTTGATAATCAAGATATTAGGCAATATACACTTAAATCATTAAGGGGAAAAATGGCCGTCGTGAGTCAAGAGGTAATGCTATTTGATGATACTATAATTGAAAATATTAGGTATGGAAAAGAGGACGCTTCAGAAGAAGATATAATAAATGCTGCAAAAATGGCTGAAGCCGATGAATTTATTATTCAGCTGCCGCATGGATATAATACTCATATTGGCCAGAATGGAATTAGGCTTTCTGGTGGTCAAAGGCAGAGGATAGCAATTGCTAGGGCTATTCTATATAACGCGCCTATTTTGCTTTTAGATGAGGCAACATCAGCTCTTGATCCAATTTCAGAGAGATTGATTAAAGATGCACTTGCCAAGTTAATGAAAGGAAGAACAGTTGTTGTTATTGCTCATAGATTGTCTACAATTATGCATGCAGATAAAATATTTGTTATTTCTCACGGAAAAATTATTGAATCTGGAACGCACAAAGAGCTAATAGGAAACAACGGTTCTTATGCTAACCTTTACTCTAAGCAGTTTGAGATTATTTTGGATGAGTAGAGCCGAATAAAAAGCAATCTTAGTTATTTTGTTGCCCTTAAAACAAATATACCAACATCTAATATTTCATTTAGATTGTCTTTTTGAACATAATATTTTATTATTTCTAAGTCACAATCTTTAATTATTTTGGCAAATAATTCTGGGCTTCTAATTTTTTGATGAATGCTCTGCCAAAAAGCTCTACCATCGGATATTATATTTTCTTTTAAAACAATTAATCCATTTTTATTTAGAGCATTTTTACTTCTTATTAGAAAATTTGTTAAATCATCATCCATTAACTCTTCAACGCACCATTGAATCCATATTAAGTCGTAATTATTACTATATTTAAATGACTCAAGAGATTCGTGGTATATATTTGCAATTGACTTATTGTTAGCAAAATTTTTTCTACAATATCTGATAAATTTCTCATCCCTTTCCAAGATATCGATATTTGAAAAAAAATTTAATAACACATATTGAGTTACTCTTCCTATTCCAGCGCCACAGTCAATAACTCTATGAGTCTGTAAATTATTTTCTTTAATTAGATCGCTAATTAAGCCGCAAGAAATCTCGACATCTGATTCGTGTGTTCCTTTAAAATCTCCTGCAACAGATTTTATTTCTGCGCTTGTTGCTTCCCACCTGGCTTTAGAAAGATTATACCAATTTGCCTTATATATTTTTGACATAATTTTTTGATAGACAATTAATTTTTTTATTATAATTCTAGTAAATGTTTAAATAAAATCTACATAAATTTAAAATATGAGAAACTTGTTGACCGGCAGAGGTTCTTTGACATTTCTTTTACTATCATCAAGTGCTGCAATTGCCAAAATGCAAAGCAGAAAAATTAGTCAAAGAAGTTCGCAATTGCCAATTATTCATAAAGTAGAATTGAGTGAGGATTTAAAAAAAGACTTTAGACATTTTTCTCGAGAAATAGTTGCTCGCGAATCATCTATTATAGAAATTCCTTTTAAAGCCTCAATAATTAATGATTTGAGTCTTTTTCTAAAACAATATTTTGAACATTCTAAAATTATGATAGATCAGCATTTGAAGGATTCGATTGCTGCATTTGCAGAAGATCATATGGCTATTTTGCATATTTCCAATATGGCAAATCATAGAGATTTTACCTCTGTTTCATTTAGCGAGAGAAATATTGAGTATGTCAGAGATTTCTATCCGCGGTCTTTTTTTTCAAGAAACTTTCAAGAAATTATTTTGCTAAACGCAATTTCATCTCTTTGTAATTTTAAACCTTATGAAATTGCTGGGGATGTTTCTTACGTTTCGGTGTCTCCACTATTCATGATTCACGATACTTATACGCAAATGCCACATTGTGATGATGTTAAAATTGTGGGTCAAAACTCAAAAAAAGTAGATGCATTTTCAATATATTCAATTAAAGGAAATGGCGGAGTTAAAACCTATGCTATAAGTGCATTTGAAGTTTTTAGCTCGATATCTTTAAAGTCGCAAACAATTTTACAAAAACCAATATTTTATTTTACTGGTGAATCCTATTTTTCAGGGGTTGATATAGATAAAAAAGCTTTAAGAAAAGAGGATTTATTTTCAATATTTTCTGTTGATTCTAAATCAGGAAACATTGAAATTAGTTATGATGCTAATTATCCAGAATATTTTGATTTTGTGGATGATGAGCAATATTCAAGAGACGAGATTAAGCAATCTCTTAGCGAGATTTATGCTAATGTTGTAATTAAATTTAGTGAAAGAAATTTTGCAGAAGTCGGATTAAGAGATGGCGAGGGATGGATTTCTAGACACTCTAATTTTCTTCATGGAAGGCGTGAAGATGCTCACAATATTGATCCCACAAGAAAAGCAATCGGATTACTTTTTGAAAAAAAAGAACCAATTAGATCACCTGTTGTGGTTAAAGAATTTTCATGTTTTGGGGATGGGTCAAAAGTAAGATAGTCTTTTTTTAATCTTGTTTTATTCTGAATATTTGCTATTATAATCACAAATGTTGTTATTAAAATTAATTTAAAATTTAAGAAATGAGTTATAAAAAATCAGTTTTAATTAAGAAGCAAGATATAGCAATTAAAGGAATAATTGATGTAGCGCCAGATAAATCAATATCTCATAGAGCGCTTATTTTTGCTGCATTGGCTTATGGAAAAACTAAAATATCAAATTTACTCGAAGGAGAAGATGTATTAAAAACTGCACAAGCCCTCCGACAAATGGGTGTTGATATAAGTAAAAATTCCGACGGTTCATGGAGTGTAATAGGAGTAGGTTATTGTGGTTTGAATGAAAGTAATGATGTTGTTGATATGGGCAATTCTGGAACTGCTGCAAGACTTTTGTCGGGAATGGTTTCTTCCTATGATTTTGTGACATTCTTTACTGGCGACGGCTCTTTGAGAAAAAGGCCTATGAAAAGAATTTTTGAGCCACTTTCACTAATCGGAGCTAGTATAACCTCAAGACAAAATAATTTTATGCCATTTGCAATCAAGGGCTCTAAAATTCCATTGGCAATTGATTACAAAATGAATGTTGCATCGGCACAGGTGAAAAGTGCTATTCTTCTTGCCTCTTTAAATATAAGGGGTCAAACAAATATTTTTGAGCCCGAGAAGTGCAGGGATCACACTGAAATAATGATGAAATATCTTGGATTAAAAATTGAAGTTAGTGATTTTGATAATGGAAGAAAAATCTCCTTTAATGGGATGCAAGAATTTGATGCGAAAGACTTTGAGATATGCGGTGACATATCTTCTGCGGCATTTCTTATTGTTGCATGTTTGGTTGTTAAAGACTCAAAAATTGTTATCAGAAATATAGGTGTAAATCCTCTAAGGGACGGAATTATAAAAACGCTTCAGGAAATGGGTGGCAATATTTTGCTTAAAAATCAAAGATTGATTGGTGGTGAATTGGTTGCTGATATTGAGGTTGAATATAGTGAGTTAAAATCAGTAAATGTTAGCGCCAAAAGGGCGCCATCAATGATAGATGAATATCCAATTTTATCAATTGCTGCCGCTCATGCAAAGGGTGTCACTAGAATGAATGGTCTTGCAGAATTAAAGGTGAAAGAAAGTAATCGACTGTTTATGATAGCGGAAAATCTTTCTAAATGTGGAGTTGAGGTAAATATGGGTGATGACTATCTAGAAGTTAAAGGGGGAATTAAAAGTAATAATGAGCCAATTAATATTTCAACATCTATGGATCACAGGATAGCAATGTCTTTTTTTGTTATGGGAATAACTAGAGATTGTGGAGTTTTAATTGATGATTTTTCAATGGTTGATACAAGCTTTCCAAACTTTCTAAAGATTTTTAGTGACTTGGGGTACAAAATAGATGATAATATAAATTCTAATTTTTTAGACAAGAATCAATCCAGTTAGAATATTTTTTAGAAATATTATTGATGTTAATGCTAATGATTTCGGGGTTTTCATAACTATTTTTGTTTTTTATTTCCTTTTCTATTATTTTATAAAAAGCTAAATTAGTTTTTATTTGTAATAAAAATTCTTTGTTGCTGTGTATTTTATTTTTCCAGTTGTAAAAGCTTTCTATCTTGGAAATTTGGGCACAGGCGCAGAATTTTTTTTCAACTAAGAATTTAGCAAAATCTCTTGCTTCTATTTTTTTTGAAAATGTTGTATTAATAATAATATATTTTTTCATATGACTTTAATTTATTCTCACAGAGGATATAATAATAAAATTTTTTCAGATAACTCTATTCAAAGTCTTGATCTTGCCTATAAAAAAGGTTATAGGGCAATAGAGTTTGACGTGTGGCTTATCAAAAATGAATTAATACTAAGTCATGATAAGCCAAATATAAAGTCCCTAATAAATCTTGCTAGATTTTCTGATTATTTCAAGTATAAAAATGAATTTCAATATTGGATAGATTTTAAAAATATAAATAAAGATAATGCCCATAGGATAATGAATGAGATAAAGAGGGTAATTAAAAAGAATAGAGTATCTAGCAAAAATATTTTATTCGCACCATATATTACCAATCTATCAAAAGCTGTTGAAATATATCAAATTATTCACAATTATTTTCCTCGAGCAAATATTGCTGCGGTTTGTGATCATATCGATAAAGGAAATTTATTAAAATATTATAACGCCTTAAAAGAAAATAAAATAAAATCTCTTTCGATAAATCATAAAATAATTGATAAAGAGTTTATGAATATTTATTCTCAAATTAATATTTTTGCTTGGACCGTTAATAATAAAAATATTTTAAATAGATTAAGAAAGTTGGGTATTAAAAACTTTGCATCTGATAATATTTTGCCAATAAATCAAGACTAATTATGAGGGCTATTGTTATATCGGGCGCAACAGCTTCAGGAAAATCAAGTTTAGCTAATAGCTTGGCGCAATATAAAGAAATCGCAATAATCAATGCTGACTCACTTCAGATATATAAAGGTCTTCCAATATTATCTTCTCAACCAAGCGCTCAAGACAAAATAAACATTAACCATTTTTTATATTCCCATTTGGATTTTGATAAAAATTATTCCGTAGTTCAGTGGCTCTATGATGTTAAATTAGCAATAAATAAAATATTGGATATGAAAAAAGTTCCGGTTATTGTCGGCGGAACCGGAATGTATATTTCAAAATTGTTTGATGGAATTTCATATATTCCTCAAATAGATTCTTCTATCAGAAATGATGCAAGGAATCTTTTTGATAATAGTGGTCGTGAAAAATTTATTAATATTTTAAAAGATTTAGGAGATGATGATGCATATAAAATTAATGATAAGCAAAGACTAATAAGAGCATATGAAGTATTAAGGCAAACAGGAAAACCTATTAAATATTGGCAAAATCAAAAGCAGATCAGTATTGTTGATACAACAGATTTTCTTCATATAAACCTAAATCCCGATAGAAGTCTAATATATAAAAATTGTGATGAAAGATTTTCTAAGATGCTTGATAGCGGGGCTATTGAAGAGGTGAGGGCTTTGCTTAATTTCCAGGTTGATGATTGTCAAATTTCTAAAACAATTGGCTTTAAAGAAATAAAATTATTTTTGACTAATCAGTTAAAAAAAGAAGATTTAATTTTAATATCTTCTCAAAAAACAAGAAACTACGCTAAAAGACAAATTACCTGGTTCAAGAACCAGTTTAAAAACATAATTTTTTTTAATAAAAGTAAGGAAGCTCTTGATTTTATTAGAAAAGATTTTTAAAAAATTATTTTTTTAATTGCCTTTCAACAATCGCTTCTGCATCTTCTCTTTTTATGGGTTTGCTTATAAAATCATCCATACCGGCTTGTAAGCATTTCATTTTATCTGCCTCGCTAGCATTAGCTGTTAGAGCGATGATTGGGGTTTTAATAAGCTTTTGCTCTTTTTCAATTTTTCTTATAATCTCAGTAGCTTGAAATCCATCAAGAACTGGCATCATGCAATCCATTAATATCATGTCATATTTGCTATGCATGAAATTATTTATTGCTTCTTGCCCGTTTTCAGCCTCGTCAATAGTTGCTCCAATTTTCTTAAATATTAATTTTGCTACTTTCATATTTATCTCATTATCTTCGCAAAGTAGAATTTTTATATTCTTGCTAGCGGCTAAAACTGGGCTTGCAGAGGTAACTTTTAAGGAAATATTTGCTTCTTCATCTCTATTTGATTCTGGTAAAAGTTTTAATAGTGAATTTATGATCCTTTGACTTTTTGCTGGCTTAAGAATTACCGAAGAAAACATTTCAAGATTATTTTCTTTAATCTGAGATCTATCCTTTATTGAAGTCATTATGATTAGTGGTATATTTTTGAGGTTGCTATTTTTAAGATGATAAGCAATTAGCGCCGCATCAATGCCTTCAATTTCGTTATGGTTTATAAAAATTGCAAATAAGTCTTTGTCAAAATTTTTTGCTGAAGATATCAGCTCTTCCATAATCTGGGCTGAATTCATTATAGCTTGGCTAATGTTTGTGAACTGAACTTCGCCTCCAATAATATTTTCAATCTTTGATTTAAAAGCCTCGATAAAAATTTTATTTCTGTCAATTAAGCCAATTTTTTTGTTAGCAAAACTCTTCGTTGTTGATTGTGCAGTGTCTTCATCGGTAATTAGAGGAGATTTTTTTGCTGGGATTGTAAACCAAAAGTTAGAGCCAATGCCAACGTTACTTTCGAATCCTATTCTTCCACCCATTGTTTCCACAAGCTCTTTGCATATAGATAAACCAAGTCCAGTTCCTCCATATTTTCTATTGGTGGAAATATTTGCTTGAGTAAATCGATTAAATATTTTTTTGGATGTTTCCTTTTCCATTCCGATTCCAGTATCTTTAACGCTGAAATCTATAAAATATTCCCAACCTTCAATCTTATTTAATTTAATATTTATATAGATGTAGCCATGATTTGTAAATTTTATTGAATTATTAATAAAATTTGTGATAATTTGTCTTATCCTTGCTGGATCTCCAAGAATATATCGTGGAATATTGGGGTCAATATTGGTTATTATTTCGATGCCTTTATTAAATGGAATCTGCGACATTAATTCCGCCGTATCATCAATTAATGTTTCGATGTTAAAATCGATTAGTTCGAGATCAATTTTTTTTGCTTCAATTTTAGAAAAGCTGAGAATGTCATTTAGAATTAACAACAAGCCATCTGCGCATCTATATATTACATTGGCCTGATCTCTTTGTTCGTCGCTTAGTTCTTTAGACTCTCTGAGCGCCTGACTCATTCCAAGAATTCCATTCATTGGAGTTCTTAGCTCATGACTCATATTCGAAAGAAATCTGCTTTTTATAAGATCAGCTTCTTGGGCTTGAGATCTGGCCTTAAATATTTCTTTAACGAAAGGTTTTATTTTATATTTTTTAAACAGAAGAAACGCAATAATAATAGCTAAAGCAGTAACTGATGATTGGTAAATTTTATCAATTATTTGTTTTTTATATTCATTTAAAACAAAGTTGAGATTATATCCAGTTAGAATAATGATTCCATATTCAATTTTGTAAAAATTTGTTAGTTTGCAATTACTAATCCTGATGTTTTCTTGAAATTTACCATAAAATATTTTTTCATTATCTGCTATTGATTTTATTGACCATGAACTTTTCATGATAATTTTTTCATATATAGAATTATCGGATTTAACCAATAAATTGTACTGGTTATCTATTGCGTAATAACAAAAATTATCTCTAAAATTTCCATTTTTTGTTACCTCAATAAGTTGATCCAGCGGGATACCAGAAGTTAAAGTGGCAATCTTTTTCTTCTCAGAGCTTTCAATTTTAATTGATAATGGAATAAAACTATAATTTGTAGCAAAGCTATTGCTAACCATTTTATAAATTTTTGAGTTAACTATGCTGTTAATGTTTTCTTCATTTTTTTCTAAATTATAGTTTGATAATTTAACTGTTGGCGTAAATTCAAAGTTCTTATTATTTGCTATTCTATTGTAATCCTTGTCATAAATTGCAATCGATATCCAGTCAGAAATATTTCTCTGGGATATTATGCTTGTTGGAGCGGCATTTAGAATTTCATTAAGGGGTATATAATTTTTATTGTCAAAATTATCTCTTATTTTTTTTGATAAATAGTTGAGATAATTATTTGTATCTTTAACAAGATTTTTATAGGAATTTGCCAGCTGATCTGATTGTTTATTCGCATCCTCAATTACATTATTTTTAAATTTTGGATAAGAGGAAATACAGCTTGATATAATCCATAATATACCAAGAACCGCAACAATATATCCAAGAATGCTATAAGATTGCGTGATTTGAGAATTTATGTCGTAGAATCTTATATTTATGATTCTTTTTAGTCTTCTATTTATTTCTGGCAGTTTTTTTAAATATCTCTTGCTTTTTCTGTAGTCCTTTCTTGTTCTTTTTGAGCGCCATTTATTTAGCGATATTATCAAATTAGTTAACCAAAGAAAAAAAGGCTTAAATATTGAGATGTTAAAAAAGGAGGCAATTGCAAATATTAAATTTTTAGATCTAATAATCATGTAATTGCAAATTCTTTAAGATTGGTTATTTAATTCTAAAAAATTTATATAAAAACTCTTTATTTAACAAGGAATTTTAAAAGTTTTTTTAAAGTTTACAAAATTTATATAAATTTGTTAAGAGACCTGCTTTAGGGCTAATCTGGATATGGCCTTGTAATTTAAGGGTAAGATTGCTTCAAATATTGTCAATGTAGCAAAATGATACATATTTTCTTATTTTAAAAAAATAATTTCTCTTTTGGTTGCAACAATTTTAAATATAGTTTTTAATATATTACAGATTCCCCTTTTTGAAGAGGGCAAAAAGGGGAACGATCTTTTATTATCTTCTTAAATTTGTAGAGTTGCAAGTAAATATTCCCATTTATTCAATGCAGTTTTCTTTGCCTCTTAACCTTTTACCCAATAAATTAAAATAATTATATGTCACCACAAGCATTAACAAAGAAAAATGTCTGTAATCAAGACTTTGAATCATATGAAGCCTATAGAGATATCTTGGTTTTCAATAAAGAAACTGGAATTGAGGCAAGGATTTTATCGCTGAATTCAAGCGAAGATTCTCTTCTTTTAGAACAATATTACTTAATGAGACATAATTCCTACAGAGGAGAGTATGGTTTTGAAGATTATGTTGGATCAAGATCTAAAGATGACGAAAGAGGATTTATAATTGCTGTTTACGATTCGAATCGAAGGGTTCTTGGAGGTTCTAGAGTTATGGTGAGAAAATTTGATAGCGATGAGCTTTTGTCAAATGAGTTTGAGGGAACTCAATATACTTTTGGTAATGTTTTTAAAATTGCTTATAACAAAGATTTGCCAAAGCCTTATGGAGAAATCTCTGCTGTTGTTGTGGTTGAGGGATATAGGGATACAAAGATTATGGCAATGATGCTGGATATTTCTGCCGAATTTTTTAAAAGAAATAATGTTTCCTTTGCATTTGGGGTTGCTCCTAAAATTCACTGCATTAATTACAAAATAATATCTTCAAGAATTGGTTATAAAACTCAAATTCTAAAAGATTTCTTGTGGAAAAAAAATGAAATATATAATTCAATTGATATGTTTCCGGTTATAGTTTCGGATAAGTGACATTAAAATTAAATATAAAATTATGAGAAAGGGTTATTTTTATTTGTTATATTGTTTACTAATTTTATTCATTAATAACGAAATAAAGGCTCAAGAAGAAGATTCTATAAAAAATACTTCGAATAATTTTCTTAATTCAGATTTTTTTTCTTTAATGAAAAAGAAAGAGAATGCTTTTGATGTCGCGTCTTCTGTCTATGTTGTTTCTTCTGATGATATTAGAAGATCTGGAGCAACTTCAATACCCGAGGCTCTTAGGCTTGTTCCGGGGTTGCAAGTAGCAAGAATGGATGGAAATAAGTGGGCAATAAGTTCGCGTGGTTTTAATCGACAATTTTCAAATAAATTACTAATAATGATCGACGGAAGGACTATATATACACCGATCTTTTCTGGAGCATTATGGGATAATCACGATTATGTGCTTGAGGATATAGAGAAGATAGAGGTGGTAAAAGGTCCTGGCGGTGCAATATGGGGAGCAAATGCCGTAAATGGTATTATAAATATAATTACAAAAAGAGGTGTAGATTCTCAGGGTACTTATTTTTCGCAAACTGTTGGAAATAATGATAAGTCGATTACTGAAGCTAGATATGGTTTTAGAGATGAGAGTGGAAAAGACCATTATAAGCTTTATTTAAAGAGGTCCCAAAGGGGAGATTTCAATAAGATTTCAAGCGATAATAGTAACAATGATGGAATTTTGAGCGATATATTTGGTTTTCGTTATGACTCGAGAATTGACTCTCAGGGGGGATCATTTTCACTGCAAACAAATTTCTCTGATATAAAATCTAGTAATTTTGTTGATTTTGCTTCATATTCCGATCCATTTCTTAACAACGATAAAGCAACCAAATCTGGAAATATCCTTTTTAACTTAAATAAATCCATCTCAAAAAAAACTAGTTATATTCTTCAGGGATATTATAATTACGAGAGTTCTGACATAAGTATTTTAAGCGTTGCAGAAAAAACTGCTGATATAGATTTTCAGCTTTATCACAATCATTCAAATTTCAATAAATTTATTATTGGCGCTGGATACAGAAATCTTCAAGACTCTATTAGTTATAGAACGGCATTGGGTGGAAATAATATTCTATACTACCCCTTAAAATATGAGCCAACAACAAGAAATATAGATCTTTTTACTGGTTTTGTTCAAGAAAAATTGGGAATTAGTAAGGATATGTTTTTTACTGTGGGATCAAAGTTTGAGCATAACGATTTGACGGGTTTTGAATTCCAGCCAAGCCTCAAATTTACATATTATCCCGATAGCAATCAAACGCTATGGACGTCTGTATCTCGCGCTGTTAGAACGCCGACAAGAGGTGAGGATAGTCTAGAAATTAGGGTTCCAACTCAAGCGGGGAATGTTCTAATAAATAAAGGAGATACTGGCTTTAAAGCTGAGACTGTCAGGACTTATGAGGCTGGTTATAGAATAAAACCAACTCATAATTCTTTATTCGATTTTTCCGCATTTTATAGCAATTACTCTAAATTAAGAACTTTTGAGGGCCAGTCGCAATTTGCAACTCCGGTTGTAAGAAATGGAGGATATGGCGAGTCATATGGCTTTGAGGTTTCGGCAAAAGTTGAAGCTTCTAAAAATTGGAAGCTGGAAATCGGATATGATTTTTTAAGAATCCAAACTCATCTTCGAAGCTACTCAAGAGAAGATACAACAGCTTTGAACCCTGACAAATTAGAAAATGTTGAGAATCAATCTCCAAGAAATCAATTAAGATTTAGGTCGCTTTACAATATTTCAAAAAATTTAGAATTCGATAATTTTTTATATTACGTTGATAGCGTATCTAAGGCGAGGTTAACGCAATCTTCTTCTGAGAAAGGTGTGCCATCATACTTCAGATGGGATTCAAGAATTGGCTATTCAATTAACTATATATATGACCTTAGTTTTGGGGTCCAAAATATACTTGATTCATACCATCAAGAATATTCTCCTGGTCTTTTTAGTAATAAAACTGAAATTCCAAGAACATATTATATTAAATTTGTAGCAAAATTTTAATTTATTTAAGTGAATAAATTTATAAAATTATTTAACATATTGTCGGTTTTGATTTGTCTGTTCTGCGGCAGCCTTCTTGCTCAAGATAATGATGAAGATTTGCTTTATGTGGAGATGCTTTCCATTCTTTTTCGCAATACATCTTCTTCGCCAAATCTTAACCAAGTTTGTTATTATGGCTATGATGGACCTATATCGATAATGATGAACTCTTCGGATGATGATATAATTTTTTCTGAAGTAAATTTCAAAAATAAGTCCGCCAATAATTGCAAATTTATATATGTTGCAAAAAAATATGTTGATAAGTTTTTCTCAATTAGAGATGAGAATGGTATAAGAAGAAAATATTCAGGATTGATTATTAGTAATTATGCAAGAATAATAGAAGATGGAGGGGATATTCTTGCGGAAATAGGAAGAGAAAATTTTGAAATTACTATAAATAAAAAATTCGTTGAAGATAAAAAAATTTTAATAAATACAAAAATACAAAAATTTACAATCAATATAAAATAAAATATGAATAACAAAATAGCGATTGACTTAAAATATTTAAGAAATGTCATAGAGGACGATAGGGAGCTTGAAAAAGAGTTATTTATAATGTTTATAGAAAATGGCAAAAAAAATATTCAAAAAATGGATAAGTCAATTTCTGAAAATAATTCAAATGATTGGTATATGGCCTCTCATGCTTTTAAGGGCGCCTCATCTTCGATAGGTGCATTTGATTTATCAAGAGCTTTAGAAATCGCTCAGCACTCTTATCTTGATGACCAGCAAAGAAAGAACGAAATTCTGGCCACAATAAAAAAAGAGTTTGATTATGTAATTACTTTCATTAATTTAGAGTTATAATTTAAATTTTTCTTGATTTTTAATGAAAATTGTTATATTGTAACATATATACTTTCTTTATGAGGTAATTATATCGCAATTAAAAGATTAAAATAATAAGAAAAAATTATAATGATTTATACAAATAGTGCAAAACATCTTTTTTTAGCTATTGGACTTCATATTGCTATATTTTTTCTTATATCTTCTTCTAAAGCTAGTAAGAGTGATTATAATTTAAAGAATTTTAATTTAAGTATTAAATTTATATCGCCTCATCACGACCACGCTTATTCAAATGACAAATCTGGCCCCATTTCAAATAGTTTAAGTGGTTATGCTGAAAAGGATTCTCATGAATTATTCAAAGAAAGCTCTGATTTTAAAGATGTAATTTATGATTCTTTGGCCTTAAAGAATAAGCTGCCAAAATATCCAACTGTTGCAAAAAGAAATGGTGAAGAGGGTCTTGTTTTGGTGGAGGTTTTAGTTGGTGAGGATGGAAGATTAAGAAATTTAAAAATTATCAAATCGAGTGAATCAGAAATATTGGATCGCGCTGCGGTAAACGCAATTAGTGAGTGGAGTTTTATTCCTGCTAAGAAAGCGGGTGCGGCTATTATATCTAAGATTATTATTCCAATTAATTTTAAGTTAAACGATGTTAGTTAAAGATCTGTTTCTAAGTCAACACTGGATAATTTCAGCAATTTTTATTTTTTTGCTAATAATATCAGTTTCCACCTGGTGCATAATTTTTTCAAAAATATCTTACTTTAGATCTCAGGAAAGAATTTTAATGAATTTCAATTGGGCTAAATTAAAGTCAGATCAATCTGAATTAGATAGGCTTTTTAATCAATGTTTAATTGTGATTGAAAATAAAAAAAATTTGTCTCAAGAGGGTGTTGCAAGAACTTTAAATATTTTATGCGAAGACTATAAAGAAAAAATTATATTTGGTCATAATTTTTTGGCATCAATTGCAAATCTTTCTCCTTTCATAGGTTTGTTTGGAACTGTTTTGGGTGTATATTTTGCGCTTATTGAAATTTCATCACAAGGAAGTGTTAATATTTCGGTGGTATCAAAACCGATAGGAGAGGCCTTAATAGCCACAGCAATTGGCTTATGGTGTGCTATTCCTGCATCATTTTCATATAATTATTTTACTAAAAAATCCAACTTATTAACAAAAAAAATTAAAATTTTAATCGAGGAAAAAATAATAAGATGAAATCAGTATTTGATAATAATGAAAATCAAGAAGTCATTAGTGAAATTAACGTAACCCCTCTTGTGGATGTTATGCTTATTTTGATGATAATATTTTTAATTACTGCGCCCCTGCTTATAAGTAATATTGATATTAGCCTGCCCAAGGCCTCGGGATCACAAAGCTCTATTTTTTTAGAAAAGAAGATTGAGATAAGCAAAGAGGGTTTAATAAAATATGAGGGTTCAAAGGTTAATATTTTGCAACTTTCGGAAATATTTGTAAAAAATCATACTTCAAATAATAATGAGTTATCAATAAAAATCTATGCTGATAAGGATGCGAGATATGAAGATGTTGCAAGTGTCTTGTCTCTAATTTCCAAAAATAATATTACCAATGTTGGTTTTGTTGTTCAAGAATAGTTATAATTAATTATCAATTCAAATTAATAAATTAATTTATATAGGGCTATATAAAGAGGTAATATTTATGTAATTACAATATTCTTTTTTATAAAATATAGATTTGCCAAATATGATTTTATATAAAAAATTATTTATAATATTATCCTCTTTGTTTTGCTTAAGCTTAAAAGAATTATCAGCGCAAGATAGAATTAATTTTGATTTTGCTAAAATTGACGGTAGTGGCTTTTTTTCTTCTTATGAATTAAATTCTAAAAAATCAATTCTATTATTTTTTAATATTGAATGTAAATCATGTCTAGAAAAGCTAGATAAAATCAACAATTATGCAAAAAATCATTCTGATATCAATATTGTTTTGATAAATTGCGGCGATGCTTCTGGTGTAAAAAATATTATTTCAAAATTTGGCTTTGATAAAGATATAATAATTCTTCAGGCTCCCATAGACAGCAAGAGTTATCTTAAGTATCTAGGAAATATATCTTCTTCAATTCCATATTTTATTTTGCTCTCAAAGGACTTAAAAATATGCTTAAAAAAAGATATGTTTTTTTCAGATAAAGAAATTAACAATTGTAATTAATTATAAAATTATTGAGGTTTTGGTGGAAGTGGAATCGATGGAAAAGCTAATTCTTGAGGCTTTCCGTCGGAATTGATAATTGTTTCAGTATTTGGCTTATTTACTGACTCATTAATTTTATTTTCTTTTTCTAAAAATTGAGGAGGAATTTTATTTTTAATTTCTTCGCTAGACAAATCTTTATTTTTTTCAAGAAATGCCTTTTGATTAATCGGAGGTTTTTTTATTTCGGTTTGCGTGTTTTCAGCTATTTTGTTTGGGTTGTTAATTGGGCTGCTGGAATTAATATTATTGGAATTAGAGCCTTGTGGGTCGTTATTTCCGACATTATTTGTTGAGATATTTGAGTATAGATTATTTAAGTATTGGTTATATCCCGCATCCTTTGCAGCTCTTTCTTCCCTTTCCTTTTTTACTTTTTTTAATTCTTCATCATTTTTTTGGCGCTTTATAAGAAATTCTTTTTCAAATTCTTTGATATTTACGCATCTGTCTTCATCGTCAAGACATTTTTCAAAACCACAGTCGCAACTATATTTTAAGGCTTGAGAACATATAACGCTATTATCTAATTTAGAGGCGCAACTATCAACGCATCCATTAGCAAAAAGCCTCCAATTGCCAGAATTACTTTCACAAGATTTTTTGTCTACAATTATTCTGGGGTCAATTTGGCTTTGCGCATTTGAGACATTGCAAATAGCAATAAGCATGGCCAAGGTTGTTAAAAAATTAAAACAAATCTTAATCAACATTTTATTTATATATGTTTTTTAACTCTGCAATTATTTTATCTCCCATATCCGAGCAAGAAATTTTTTCTTGACCTGTTTTTGCAATGTCACTTGTTCTATAGCCTTTATTTAAGACGTTTTCTATGGATTTATCAATTGCATCTGATTCATTTATATATCCAAATGAATGTTTAAACATCATTGATAAGCTTGATATCGTCGCTATTGGATTTGCTATATTTTTATTGGCGATATCTGGAGCTGAACCATGAATTGGCTCGTACAATGCATATTGGCGGCCATTTATATTTGCTCCAAGAGATGCTGATGGCAGCATTCCCAGTGATCCCGTTAGCATTGATGCGATATCGGATAATATATCACCAAACATATTTCCGGTTAGCATCACATCAAATTGTTTAGGATTTCTAACTAATTGCATAGCGGCATTATCAACATACATATGCGATAGAGATATATCTTTATATTTATCGTTGTGAATTTCGGTGACAACATCTCTCCACATCTCAGTTGTTTCTATAACATTTGCTTTATCAACTGAGCATAGTTTTTTTGATCTATTTTTAGAAATTTCAAAAGCAACAACTGCAATTCTTTCTACTTCAGTTGAGGTGTAAGTCATAGTATTAAATCCTCTTCTTGTTCCATCTTTTAGAGTTTCAACTCCTCTTGGTTGGCCAAAATAAAGATCACCAGTTAACTCTCTAACGATCATAATATCAAGATTCTCTACAATTTCTTTTTTAAGAGAAGAGCTGTCTGTTAGGGCATTAAAAACCTTTGCGGGGCGAAGATTTGCAAATAGTTCTAGCTCTTTTCTGATACCAAGAAGACCTCTTTCTGGGCGATATTTATAGTCAAGACCTTCCCATTTTGGCCCCCCAACAGCACCAAGAAGTATCGCGTCAGAATCTTTTGCCAATGAAAGGGTTTGCTCTGGAAAAGGGTTTTTAGTGGCGTCGTAAGCGCATCCACCTAGAAGAGCTTTTTCAATTGTAAATTTTTTGTCAGTATTGCTTTCAAAAAAATCAATTACCTTTTTTGTCTGACCCACTACTTCTGGGCCAATACCATCGCCTTCGATTAAAAGAATTTTTTTAGTCATATTTATATTTTTAATTCATTAAACAAAATTTCTTTAAGAGATATATTTTTGTCATTTATCCAAATGTCTTTTTCTTGATTATATACAAAGTAATCCGCCCCGGAAAATGGAGATGAAAACCAAATCTTTTGGTTGGCGTTATGTCTATTGATTACATATTGTTTTTTAGTATTATGAATTGTGATATTTAAAATACCATCAAAATATTCAACATCAAAAAAACAATCATTATCCCTTTTTTCAATTTCATCAGCCATATTTAAAAGAAACTCTTCTGATAATTTATAGAAATTCATATTAAAATTATTTAAGGATAAATTCTTGATTTGGCCCAAGTTTTGTTATCTTGCAATATGAATAAATTTCTGGTGTGAAGCCTAAAATCTTTCTCTTCCCAGAATTCAATTCTGTTTGCAACTACTCTAAAACCAGACCAAAAATCTGGCCTAGGTACATCTTTATTAAAGAATTTTTTTTCAATCTCTTTGATTCTATTTTGAAACTCGTCCTCATTTTGCATTTCTCTTGATTGCTTTGATGCCCAGGCTCCAATTTGACTTTCTCTTCTTCGTGAAGCAAAATAATCATCAGCTTCTTTTTTTGTAACGCCTATTGCGTGACCCTCAATTCTTACTTGGTAACCAAGCGATCCCCAATAAAAACATAGCGAAACATTTTTATTCATACTTAATTGTTCCGCTTTGTTACTTGTCAGATTTGTGTAAAAGCAAAAACCACTTTCATCAAAATGTTTTAATAAAACCATTCTTGAACTAGGTGTATTGTTTTTAACGGTTGATAAACACATTGCCGTTGGCTCAATAATTTCTTTTTTTGACTTGGCTTTTTCAAACCATTGTGTAAAAATATCAAAAGGTACGCAGTAATTAACGATTTCCATAAATTAATTTTTTTATTTATTTTACATAATGGCAAAAAAACAAGCAATAATTTTATTATTAGGGGCTTTTATTCTGGGATTTATAATGATTCAACCATTTAATTTATTTTGTAAGGCCACAAATTACTGCGAGCCAATAATATTATCTTATTACATTCCACAAGATCAAGGTGAAGAATTGTTTAATGTTGTTTTAGAGGCTAAGAATTTATCTCAAGATTTATTTTTGCAGCCAAATATCAGAGAGTTGGTTTTATATTCATCATTTAAGGCGCAAGTCTACTTTGAGCTTATGAATCTTTCTAAGAGTCAGAAAAAAAATGTTAGACCAGAACTTTATGTTATTCCTATTGAGGCTAAAAAATATATAAAATTTTATGATTGTTTATGCGATTCTAAACATTCTATCGAGCCTTCTGAATTAAAAAATTTGTCGATAAAATTTATGATAAAAAGAGATATTGAAAAAGATCCATTTTTTAAAAATAAAGCTAATAATACCATAAGAATAGGCTATAAAATTGTCGATTAGAAGTTGACATTTATTGTTTATTATATTAAAATCACCTTTGACTAGCTGAATTATTTTTTACCACAAAATAAAATCGCTGCAAGACCTATCTGTTTTGGTGCCATTCTTTTGTTGTAAAATTTAATTTATAAACCCTTCTTGTCGTTATAAATTAAATTATTTTTTATGAAAAAACTTAACATCACAATTCTTTTTTTATCACTTATTTTAGCAAATTTATCTGCTCAAAAATTATATGCAAAAACCCAAGGATCATACTTATCTTTGGATGCTGTAAAAACTAAATATAATTCTTCAACATCTGGTTCAAGCAAATATATTGGTTTAAAACAAACTAAATATATGGATAGCTCAAATTCCTCTTCAGAAAGTGGCGTGGGGATAAGCTATAAATATTCCTACGATATTGGTAAGGGGTTTTTTGTTTCTCCTGGAATTTTTTACGAGAATCTCGGAATTGAAACTCAAAGTAGCAAAGATCAGTACTTTACCGCTGGTTCTCAACTATATATGGCAAACTTCAAAAATGACCTTGCTATCAAAGACCGCTATGGGTTTAAAATTGATTTAGGTTATGAAATTAAGGATAGGGTATTATTATATATACCCGTTGGTATATCGGCAATATCTTATGAATTTACTACAATTGATACTTGGAATGTGAATGAATACGCAAAATTAACTCAAAAGGGAAATTCCTTATCTTATATGTATGGCATTGGGACTAGTATTAAATTATTCAGTAATACCAGCCTAAATATTGAATATAACATATCAAGCTATGATATTGAATCTAAGGGGAGGGTTGGTCTTGTATTCGAAGATGCGCAACTCAAAACCAAAGTTGATCTTAAAACTATAAAAGCCGGAATTTCATATAAATTTTAGCTATAAGTTTATGCTACCAAATTATTTTGGTAGCATAACATATTTGCGCGATATTTATAATTGGCACTAAAAGCTATATTTTTAAAAATCGTAGTAACTTTGTTTTAATAAATCCGTAATAACTGAAGCTATCATTGAATCAATTAAAATAAGGCTTGACGAGTTTTAGGCGCATATTTTAAAATCCTTTTTATTATTTTCTAAATTTAAAATATTCATCTATAGCTTCAACTAGTCCTTTTACAATTTTTCTTTTATGGGAAATGCTATTAAGATCCTTTTCTTCAAGGGAATTAGAAAGATATCCCAATTCTACTAAAACCGAAACCATATCTGGGGCTGTTAAAACTGCAAAACCAGCAAATCTATGAGTATTATGCAAAATAAAAATCTCATTACTTCTCACTGTTTTTATCACAATATTTGCAAATCGTGAAGAATGATTCATGCTGTTTCTTTGGGACATGTCAATTAGTGTTTTTAATATATCTGCGCTAGTATCTTGAAAATTGATTCCAGAAATTATATCTGCTCTATTTTCTTTGTTTGCAAGAATTTCTGATTGTTTGTCTGAAGCTTTTTCAGAGAGGGTATATATAGAAAAACCCTTTGCGTTATTATCTTCAGCCGCATTAGCATGTAGCGATATAAAAAGATCAGCTTTGACATTTCTAGCTTTAGAAACTCTTTGTTTTAGGGGAATAAAAAAATCACTATCCCTAGTAAGAAATACTTCATATTTCTTAGAATTCATAAGATGTTTAGCGAGTTCTTTAGAGTAGGAAAGTGTGATATTTTTTTCCTTAGTTCTTGCGAATCCGCCGATAGTTCCTGGATCCTTGCCTCCATGACCAGCATCGATTACTATAATAGGTTTTTTATTAATTTTAACAATCTTGTTATTGCTAATTTTGTTATCATTTTTTTCAATATTTTTTATTACATAATTTGTTTGAGGTTCAACATTTATAATAATTTTTGAAAATTCAGAATCTTTATTTTTTACAATCTTTGAAGATTTAATATTTACCTTATCCTTTAGATCAAATACTATTCTTGTTTTTTCTTTAGATTGGCTAAACCGTAATTTTTCTATATAAAATGGTAGCGGGGTTTTTGATAAATCCGCAATAACTGAAGTCTTAATTAAATCAACAACAATGCGGTCTGGTGAAGTTAGGGTGTATATTTTAAAATCGGCTTTATTTGTAAGGGATATTTCAAGTTGATTTGCTGAAGTAAAGTCTATCTTGTTGATATTACTTTCCGCAAAACATCTAAAAGAGCTCAAAAGAGCAATATATAAAATGATTTTGTATATTTTGTAATTCATTTTCTTTTACTAACAAAATTTTTAATTAACTAATATTTGCATTAATTTAAAGTTGCAATAATTTCCGCAAAAAGTTCTGCTGGTAAAGATCCGCCAGTAATTTTATTTGTTGGCTTATTGTTATCATTTCCAATCCAAATGCCAACTACATAATCATCATTAAATCCTATAAACCATGCGTCTATAAATTCTTGACTTGTTCCGGTTTTTCCATATATATTATTGCCAATATTTGCTTTTTTGCCAGTTCCTTTTCTTACTACTTCTCTCATGGCTTCCTTTATTGATAAAATTGCCTCTTGGCTTACAATGGCAGGAAATCCAGATGATTGCCTTTTATACAAAGATTCACCGTCTTGATTTGTAATTTCTTCAATTGCGTAAGGAATAACCGGCATTCCCATATTTGCTATGCTTGCATAGGCATTGGTTAATTCATATAAAGTTAGCTCAGATGTTCCAAGGGCAATTGTTAAGTCGTTATCTTTTATTAAAGATGTAACTCCAAGTTTCAAAGCTAGATTAATAATTCTTTTTCTATCAAGATTTTTTGCCAATTGAATAGAGACTGAATTAAGGGAATTGGCGTACGCATCTTTAAGAGTTGTTTTGCCGTAATATTTTTTTTCATAATTCTCAGGGCTCCAATTAGCAAATTCAATTTTTTTATCTTCAAATTCATCATTTAAATTATATCCATTATTAAATGCATCAAGATAAACAAATGTTTTAAAAAGTGAGCCAGCTTGTCTCTGGCTAAGAATAGCTCTGTTGAATTGACTTCTTTGATAGTTGCGTCCGCCCGACATACCAAGAATTGCACCATCTTTGTTCATAACAATAACGGCAATTTCAGATTTTCCTAATTTTTTATAATTTTTTTGGTCAAAATTTTTAAGGATATTTTCAAGATTTTGTTGAATTTTATAATTTAGCGAAGATTTTATTATGAGTTTTTTGTTCAATAAATCATCTTTATTAATAAATTCCTGAAATTGACCATATGCATAGTCAGCAAAATAAAGTCGCTGAAGTCTATTTGTGCCGTAATTATTTTCTGTCAAAAAATTATCTTTATCGCTATTTTTTATAAGTCCGGACTGTTTCATGTTATTGATAACTAAATCAGCCCTTTTATTAGCAGATTTAATATCATTTTTTAATGATAATTTTGATGGAGCTTTGAGAAGAGCTGCAATAAGAGCTGATTCTCTGAGATTTAATTCTGTTATATCTTTATCAAAATAATATTGAGATGCAGATGATACCCCGTAATTTCCGGATCCAAAATAAGCATTATTTAAATACATTGTTAAAATTTGTTCTTTGCTAAATTTTTTTTCAAGTTTAAAAGCCAGAATAATTTCTTGAATTTTTCTTTTAAAAGTTCTTTCTGGTTTGAGAAATAGCATTTTTGCTAACTGCTGAGTAATTGTACTTGCTCCCTGAACAATTCTTTTGGATTTTTGATTGACATAAAATGCCCTGATTATTGCCTTAATATCAATGCCATTGTGAACAAAAAACTTTTGGTCTTCAATCGATATTACTGCATTTATAAGATGTTGAGGCAATTCGTAATATTCAACCTTTTTTCTTGCGACATCTCCAAAACTTGTTATTATTTCGTCATTTGAAAAGTTGATTTGTATAATTTTTTTGTTATTATTACTCTCAAAGTTATCAATATCAGGTAGGCCATTTGAATAATAAAGATAGCCAATTGCTATTGTGGTTAATATAATTATCAAAAATATAAATATAATTTTTAGAAAAATTTTCATTGATGTTTAACAAATTTACAAATTCATGTCTAGTTATGTATTAATTAATAAGAAAATTTTATTAAATTCACAAGTTAAAATTTCAATTAATGACCGTTCTTTTAGATATGGAGATGGATTATTTGAAACAATGAAAGTCATTGATGGCGTGATATATAACTTTGAAGCTCATTATGCTCGAATGCTTAAGGGATTGAAGGCTTTGCAAATAAGTCTAGATACTTTTGGTTTTAAAAATGATTGTTATAAATTGTTAAAAAGAAATAAAGTCAAATCGGCAATATTAAGGGTTTGCATATCAAGAGGAGAGGGGTCTATTGGGTATTTGCCAAAAAATTCAAAACCAATTTTGATTGCCCAAACTATTAAAATTGCTAAGTCAAAATGTAAAAAAATAACTCTTGGAGTTAGTAAACAAAAGTTGTGGAAAAAGGATTTAAAAATAGCTTCTTGTAAAACTGCGCAATCTCTCAATTATATTATTGCAAGAATTGAATCAAGCAAAAAAGGATATTTTGATGATATTATGCTCAATTATCAAAATCACGTAAGTGAATGTTCTTCAGCAAATATATTTTGGATTAAGGGTGGAAAAATCTTCACGCCTCCAGCAGAAAGTGGCATTGTTAACGGCACCATAAGATCAAGACTAATAAAAAATTTACCATACAAAATAAATTTTGCTAAATCAAGAATTGAAACTGTACTTGCTGCTGATGAAGTTTTTATTACCAACTCAAGTCTACTTGCCCTTCCTGTTGATGAAGTTGTTTTTAAAAGAAAAAAATATAAATTTAAAAAACAATTAGTTAGTAAAATTATTGAATTTATCAATATGGATATAAAAAAATATTGCATAAAGAATCATGTCCTATAGGAAAAGAAAAATAAAATGGATAAACCCGATTAACTTCGCAACATTGATTGCGGATAACTATCAAGAAAAAAGTTGGTTTTTTCTTTATTCTCCTGACAATGGTGGTTCAGTGCAAAAAAAATCAATTATTGCAATTTTTGAGAAAAACAGAATTTGTGGAAGGTCGCTAAATGCTCTCAGGCCAAATCTTTCGGCCAAATCAAAGAATTACGAAAATAGTTATTTTGGTTATGTAAATTACGAATATAAAAACATCATCTTAAAATCTTTTTTAGATAAAAATAATAGTAACGAGCAAAATGAAAATTTTGTTTTTATAAACTATTCTTTAATACTAGAATTTGACCATGCAAAAAAGACTTTAACTGCATTTTTTGAAGACGAATTATATTTAAACTTAGTAAAAAGTTATAAAAAAAATAATTATAAATTTAGTAAATTAAAAATCAGTAATTTAGCATCAAATTTTTCTTCATCGCAATATTTAGATTCAATTGGAAATATCAAGGAAATGATTGCAAATGGTGATTTTTATCAAGCAAATCTTACAAGAAAATTTTATGGAAATGTCAATAAGGTAAAGCATTATGATTATTTTCGCTACTTTAAAAAGTTAGTTGAGGAAAATTCTGGAAGCTACTCTTCATTCATAAAAATAGATGAAAAATACATAATTTCCGGTAGTCCTGAACTTTTTTTAAGATGCGATGACTCTTTTTTGCTTTCTAGGCCAATTAAAGGTACAATAAAAAGAAGTGTTGAGAATATTGATGATAGAAATTTAGTTTTAAAACTTAAAAGAGATCAAAAAGAAAAAGCAGAAAATCTTATGATTGTAGATTTGGTAAGAAATGACTTCTCGAGAGTTTGTGTTGCGGGTAGCGTGAAGGTAAAAAATCTTTTTAAAGTAACTACATATAAAACTTTGCATCACATGTCTAGCGATGTGATTGGCAAAATTTCAAAAAACAAAGATGTTATAGATGCTTTTAATTCATGTTTTCCTCCCGGTTCAATGACTGGTGCTCCTAAAATAAAATCAATGGAAATACTTGAAAAAATAGAGAATAAGAATCGCGGCATATACAGTGGAGCTATAGGTTTTTTTAAAGACTTAAATAATGCCAATTTCTCGGTAGTTATTAGAACCATAATTTGCCACAATGAGCATTTTGAATTTCAGGTTGGCGGAGCTATTACTTATGAATCAAAGCCACTTTCTGAACTAAATGAGACTTTTATTAAAGCAAAAGCGATTTGTAAAATCTTAAATATTAAGAATTTAGAAAAAATTTAAAAAATTAATTGTCAATATTTTTTATTAAATTTATTATAGAGTGTCCAAGTCTTTATTACAAAGGGTCCAGAAGCTAAAAAAAATATTTAAATTCTTTTCTAGACAATTTAATTTTTTTATTTAAAAATATATTACACACAACTAATAGTGTTATTTTAGTAATAATAACACAAGATATAGTCAAAATATCAAATATATTTGCGAAATGTTGAGTGCTTTAGAAATTATTTTTAAAGAATATAAAAAATAATTAAGAAATATAATAACCCTCAAAATATCTATAAAATGACCAAGATAACAAAAGAAAGAAAGGCTATAAATGAGTCGGTGTTTAAAAGCGCAAAAGTTGTTTCACTTAGTGCTTCAAAAAACGTTGAAAAACAAAAATTCGAAGTTGAATTAGATCACTCAAAAGATGATAAGCTTAGTAATTTTGGCAAGGCTGTTTTAAAAGATCGATATTTAATGCCCAATGAATCATATCAAGAGCTTTTTGCTAGAGTGGCTTCGCATTATGCTCAAGATAAAGATCATGCGCAAAGGATATATGGCTATATTTCTAATTTGTGGTTTATGCCAGCAACTCCTGTATTAAGCAATGGAGGTACCGCAAGGGGTTTACCAATTTCATGTTTTTTAAATGAAGCCAGTGATTCGCTTGCTGGAATTGTTAATCTCTGGAATGAAAATGTTTGGTTGGCTTCAAATGGGGGTGGAATAGGAAGTTTCTGGGGCAATTTGCGTTCAATAGGAGAGCAGGTTAGGGGCAATGGAAAAACTTCTGGAATTGTTCCATTTATAAAGGTTATGGATTCTCAGACATTGGCGATTTCGCAGGGAAGCCTTAGAAGAGGAAGTGCTGCTGTATATCTTCCGATAGATCATCCAGAAATTGAGGAATTTATTGATTTAAGAAGACCTACTGGTGGTGACCCAAATAGAAGATCGCTTAATCTTCATCACGGAGTTGTTATTACTGACGCCTTTATGAGAGCCGTTGAAAAAGATGAAGATTTTGAGCTCAGAAGTCCTTATAACAATAATGTCCTTGAGACTGTTAAAGCAAGAACTCTGTGGATAAAGCTTTTAACCGCTCGTGTTGAAACTGGAGAGCCTTATATTTTATTTATTGATCATGTAAATAAAGCAACTCCAAAGCATCATCAAAAACTAGGGCTCAAAGTTAAAACTTCAAATCTATGCAGTGAAATAACCTTGCCAACCGGAATAGATCATATTGGCAATGATAGAACAGCTGTATGTTGCTTATCGTCTTTAAATCTTGAATACTATGATGAGTGGAAAGATAATAGCAGTATTTTTTATGACATTATGTTATTTTTGGATAATGTTTTGCAGGATTTTATTGATAAAGCCCCAAATGAAATGGCTAAAGCAAAATACTCAGCAATGAGGGAAAGAAGCGTTGGTCTTGGTGTGATGGGCTTCCATTCTTTTCTTCAAAGTAAAAATGTTGCAATGGAATCTGCGATGGCAAAAGTTTGGAACAAAAAAATATTTCAGCAAATAAAAAATAAAGTTGATGAAGCGTCTTTCAAGTTAGCGGAGGAGAGGGGGTCTTGCCCTGATGCTGTTGATGCTGGTGCAACTGAAAGATTCTCAAATAAACTTGCTATTGCTCCGACTGCATCTATATCGATAATTGCAGGAAATTCATCTCCGGGAATTGAGCCGTTTGCCGCAAATAGCTTTACTCAAAAAACATTAACAGGATCCTTTAACGTAAGAAATAAAAATTTAGTAAAACTTCTTGAGTCAAAGGGTAAGAATACCGATGATATTTGGTCATCAATTACAATTAATGAAGGTTCGGTGCAGCATCTTGATTTTTTAGATGAGCATGAAAAATTTGTATTCAAAACTGCACAAGAAATAGATCAGAGATGGGTTATAGATCTTGCCGCCGAGAGACAGGAATATATTTGCCAAGCGCAAAGTCTAAATATTTTTCTACCTGGTAATGTTTCTAAAAAATATCTTCATGAAATACATTTTCGTGCATGGCAGAAGGGGCTCAAAAGCTTATACTACTGCAGATCAACTTCTGTTCAAAGAGCTGATAAAGTATCTAATAAGGTTGAAAGTGAAATGATGTTTAAGGCAAATGTTGTTAACGAAAATATTGTTAACAACTCCGAAGATCCAAATTCAAAGTACGAAGAATGTCTTGCTTGTCAATGAGGCTATTTAATTTTTGACAATATTTATTTCGGGAATGGATAATTTTATCGTTCCCGACTTAATTTTTATTTCCGGGAAAAATTCGTTTTTAAAGGCAAAAGTTTCAATTTTTTCAAGATTAAGATTCTTATTAGATTCAAGAAACTCGATTTCCAGCATTTCTCCCGCTCCAAAATCGTAAATGTTTTTTACCTTACCAACAATCACATCTTCTTGATTAATCACATTAAGACCAATTAAATCAACATGATAAAATTCATCTTCTTCAAGATTGGGAAAATCATCGCGATTAACAAAAAGTTCGGTTTTTGCTATTTTTTCAGCATCATTTCTATTATCTATTCCATCAATTGTTGAGGTCAATATTGCTTCTTTTGAAGAGTTATATTTGATGGAATTTTTATTTTTTGAGCTAGTAATCTTTATTTTAATTATATTGCCTTTGCTATCAAATAAATTATATTTTTCTATATCAAGAGGGTTTTTGCAGTAACTTAGAATTTTTACTTCTCCCTTTATTCCAAATGCAGAAATAATTTTACCAATTAGAATTTTTTTCATTTAATTTGTACGAATTTTTTTATTATAATTATCAATTATGGAATTAAGAAATCCAAGCCTTGATTTATCAAAAAATAGTGATCCAATAAATACATATTCATCTAAAATTATTTTAGAGTCTATATTTTTATTGTGCCTAAGCTCAAGACAGCCCAGGCGAACAAGTTGTATCATAAAATTATCAAGATCATGTTTTTGCATCTTCTTTATTTCTTCATCAATAGATTGAATATCGATTCTTAAGGCTTCAAGAAGGTTATTTATGAAGTCAATGTCAATAATTTTTCTTAAAGATTGAATTTCTTCATTTTCAATCATGACATAATTATCAACAAGATCGTTAAATATTTTTACAATATCTTCTTTTTCATTATAAAACTCATATTGATAGTATGTTTGAGCGGCAATAAGCCTTGAAAGAGTCCTCTTTCTTTTGAGAATATTTTTTTTGTCTAAGGTTTTGTTTTTTTTAGCATCCATAAAGTTATTAGTAAATTGACTTTTTTTAAAACAATTATATAATTTAATAAATATTTATCAATTTTTTTAAAAATGCCAAAAAGAACAGATATAAAATCGGTTTTAATAATTGGTGCTGGACCAATAGTTATAGGTCAGGCATGTGAATTTGACTATTCGGGAACTCAGGCCTGCAAAGCGCTTAAAGAAGAGGGTTATAAAGTAATTTTAATTAATTCTAATCCTGCAACAATTATGACCGATCCCAATCTTGCAGATAGAACTTATATAGAGCCAATTCACCCTAAAATTGTAGAAAAAATTATCGCAAAAGAAAGGCCCGATGCCATTCTTCCAACGGTTGGGGGGCAAACCGCTTTAAATTGCGCAATTGCTCTAGCTAAGAATGGTGTTCTTGAAAAGTATAATGTAGAATTAATAGGAGCATCGATTGATGCAATTAAAAAAGCTGAAGATAGGTCGTTATTCCAGAAAGCAATGGATAAAATAGGTTTAGAAACGCCAAGAAATGCAATAGTAAAAACTATGGAAGAGGCAATTAATGCGCTTCCAAATATTGGACTTCCGGCCATTATTAGGCCATCTTTTACCCTTGGGGGAGCTGGTGGCGGTGTTGCTTATACCGAAGAAGATTTTAGACAAATAGTTGCTTATGGGTTGATGATGTCGCCTACAAATGAGGTTTTGATAGATGAATCAATTATTGGTTGGAAAGAATTTGAGATGGAGGTTGTTCGTGATAAAAATGACAATTCTATTATTATATGTTCCATTGAAAATGTTGATCCAATGGGTGTTCATACCGGAGACTCTATTACTGTTGCACCGGCTCTTACTCTTACAGATAAGGAATATCAAAAGATGCGTGATGCTTCAATCGCTGTTTTAAGAGAAATTGGTGTAGAGACTGGAGGCTCAAATGTTCAATTTGCTGTTAATCCTAAGGATGGAAGACTGGTCGTAATTGAAATGAATCCCAGAGTCTCTAGATCATCTGCTTTAGCATCCAAAGCTACTGGATTCCCAATTGCAAAAGTTGCCGCGAAGTTAGCAATTGGTTATACGCTTGATGAAATTAAAAATGATATTACTGGAGGAGTTACGCCAGCTTCTTTTGAGCCAACTATAGATTATGTTGTTGTAAAAATTCCACGTTTTACATTCGAAAAATTTAAGGGCAGCGATAATGTCTTGTCAAGCTCCATGAAATCAGTTGGTGAAGCTATGGCTCTTGGAAGATCTTTTACTGAGAGTCTACAAAAAGCATTCAGAAGTCTAGAATCAAATCTTGCAGGAATTGATGACGTGATAATAAATATTGAAGATACTTCACAGCGTCAAAAAATAATTTGTGAAAAGCTAAAAATAGCTTCTCCAAACAGGCTTCTACTTGCTGCTCAAGCTATAAGAGAAGGTATTTCTTTAGAAAAAATTAATGAAATTACTTCTTACGATAATTGGTTTTTAGAGCAATTAAAGAATATAGTTGATGTTGAGAATGATATTAAGAAAAATGGTCTTCCTAAAGATTTTGAGTCATTCAATAATATTAAAAAAATGGGATTTTCTGATAAAAGATTGGCAAAACTTTCTCTTTCTTCTGAAAAAGAAGTTAGAAAAATTCGTCACGAATTAAATGTAAGACCTGTTTATAAAAGGGTTGATTCCTGTGCTGCAGAATTTGATTCTGTTACCCCTTATATGTATTCATGCTACGAGAATTTAAGCTAGCTAAATATCGTAATCTATTACCGGGTAGATTCTTGGGTTAAATAGTTGGTAATGCCACCATTCTTTTGAATAGAAATCCCAGCCGGCATCTGTCATTATTTTTAACAAAATCTTACGATTTTCAATTGCTTGTTGAGATATTGAAGTGCAATTATGGTAGGCTAACTCAGAAAACTCATCAAAATCCGATCCCATATCAAGCTCATTTTTATTTTTATCAATCAATGTTAAATCTATAGCAACACCTCTGCAATGAGGAATAGAGCCGCTATCTGGGTTTGATACAAAACTTATTTTATTATTTTTTTCCTCGGGAAACTTATTATACATTATTCTTTGAACATTAATTGGCCTAAATCCATCAAATATTTTGAAACGTAAATTTAGTTCTCCCGCTATTTTAATGGCTTTTTTTAAATTCTCAGTGGCATCTTTGTGAAGATAGCAAATATTATTTTTGTACAATTTTGTTTTACAAACATTGTTAGACGAAGCGTATCTGAGGTCTAGCTCTACATCAAATATTTCTGAGGATATGTGAATTAAATTATTTTTCATTATTATTAAAATGGCTTTAAAACAACCAGGCTAACTATAGCAATTAAAAAAATTGTTGGCACTTCATTTATTAATCTAAAAAATTTTTCATTAAAACGATTTTTATTTTGAGCAAAATTTTTTAAACATTTACCAAGAAAAAAATGGTATAATATTAGAAGAAATACAAGAGATATTTTAAAGTGAAGCCAGCCAAATTCAAGACCAATTACATATGTCATCATTACTCCAAATAAAACTGTAGCAATCATTGCAGGTGTCATAATGTAATTAAAAAGCTTAAACTCCATTATTTTAAAATTATTGCAAATGTCATTATTTTCAATATTTTTAACATGATAAACAAACAGTCTTGGTAAATAAAATAATCCAGCAAACCAAGCTGTCATAGATATTATGTGGAGTATTTTTGCAAATTCATAAAATTCGATATTTTCCATTTTTTCTTGATATTGATTGAAGAATAAATTAATATAAGTAACATTATTCAAGACTTTACCTTTAAAAAAAATTCTATTCAAGTTTTTTTAAGTATGGTACAAAATAATTTTTTAAAATCACAATTGCTTGACTAAAAATATATGAAATTAATTTCTTGTAATGGAAATATCGATCTTGCTAAGGATATAGCTAAATATCTAAATATAAGTTTAGTTGAGGCTGACATAAAAAGATTTGCTGACAATGAAATTTTTGTTGAAATTAAAGAAAATGTTAGGGGGCAAGATGTTTTTATTGTGCAGTCAACTTCATTTCCAGCAAATGACCATATAATGGAGTTGTTAATTGCAATTGATGCTCTCAGAAGGGCTTCTGCAAAAAGAATTACTGCCGTTATTCCATATTTTGGTTATGCTAGGCAAGATAGAAAGTCGCTTCCTAGAACACCGATTTCTGCAAAGCTTATAGCCAACCTCATTACATCATCTGGGGCTGATAGGGTTTTAACGCTTGATCTTCATGCTTCTCAAATACAGGGTTTCTTTGATATACCGGTTGACAATTTGTTTGCATCACCCTTATTTTCTGATCACATTAAAAAAGAATTTTCTGAAGATAATCTTGTAATAGTTTCACCAGATGTTGGCGGTCTTGTGAGGGCAAGAGATATTGCAAAAAGAGTCGGTGTTGATCTTGCGATTGTAGATAAAAGAAGACCAAGGGCTGGTATTAGTGAAGTAATGAATATAATTGGTGACATTAATGACAAAAATTGCGTAATAATTGATGACATTGTTGACTCTGGTGGAACTCTTTGTAATGCAGCAGAAGCCCTAATTGAAAAGGGTGCAAGATCGGTTTCAGCTTATATTACTCATGGCGTTTTATCAGGGCAGGCCTGTAAAAAAATTGCCAATTCTAAGTTAAAAAAACTTGTTATTACTAATTCTATCAAGCCTTCTGAAGAGGTATTGTCGATTAAAAATATAAAAATAATTAATGTTGATAATTTGCTAGGAGAGGCTATAAATAATATTGCTCAAGAAAAATCTTTAACTGTTTTATTCTGATTTATAAATTATGCTAAAAAAACACAAATACACTTTTATTGCATTATCGGTATCTTTATTAACTATTTTAGTTGCAATTGCAATTACTAATATTTTATATAAACCAAAGCCAATGCATAAAAGGGGTTATCAAATTGAAATTGCCGCAGATGGAAAGCCTGTTATAAAAAAAGAAATTATAGTTGATATTGTTGCATTAATGAAAAATGCTGATGTAGAAAATGGCGCTAAGATTTTTAAAAAATGCGCAACATGTCATAATAACGCTGTCGGCGCTGGAAGTAAAGTTGGTCCAAATTTATATGCAGTAGTTGGAAGAAAAAAAGCTATGTCTCCTGGCTTTTCTTATTCACAGGCTTTGATGCAAAAAGGCGGTTCTTGGAATTATGAAGACCTTAACCTTTTTTTGTTGAAACCAAAAAATTATGCTCCAGGAACAAAAATGGGTTTTGCAGGATTAAAAAAGCCTCAAGACAGAGCTGATGTTATAAAATATCTTGAATCAAAAAAATAATTTATGGAAAATTTTTTTGGGGTAATATTTTCTGGAATTTTCGGAGCTATATTCGGGTCTTACGCAACGCTTTTTTCTTACAGAATGCCTCTTTCCGAGTCTTGTTTTGGAAGATACTTTGGACCAAAGTCAAGATGTCCAAATTGTGGAAACGTAATTAAAACTAAAGAATTGATCCCAGTTATAAATTGGTTTTTTACTCTAGGAAAATGTTCTAAATGTAAAACAAAAATTCCTAAATCTCATCTATTTCTTGAGGTTTTTTCTACCTTTCTTTTTGTAATGTGTTACTTAAAATATGGCTTTAGCGAGCAATTCATCCTTTATTCTATAACATGCACAGCTTGCTTAGTTTTAGTTGTAACTGATTTTAAAAATAACATATTTCCACAACAAATTCTGATAACTCTAGCTATTTTGTCATTCTCTATAAGGATACTTGATGATAAAACAATTATTAATTTGACATATTCGTCTATAGTTGGGATTATTGCTTGTGCAGGCTTTTATAAAATTATTTATAAAAAAGTTCCCGGATTATTTTTAAATGAATCACATTTTTTTGATTATATTAAGTTTATTTTAATTTGTTCAATCGCCCTTCAAGCAATTGACTTTATGATATATTTTCTATTATTGTTGATGATATTTTCTACGATGATTATTGTTAATATTTCTCGTGTAAAAAAATTTGGTTTTGGTTTTTGTTTAATAGCACCTTTTATTTGGCTAATTATTATTTAATATGGAATTTAAAGATTATAAAATTAAAGATATTGCTCTTGCTGGAATGGGAAGAAAAGAGATTACTCTTGCGGAAAACGAAATGCCGGGATTAATTTCTTTGAGAAAGGAATATGGGTCACTAAAACCTTTGAGGGGAGCTAATATAATAGGTTGTCTTCACATGACTGTTGAGACTGCGGTATTAATAGAAACACTGATAAGTCTAGGTGCGAGTGTTAGATGGAGTTCCTGTAATATATACTCAACCGTTGATTCCGCTGCTGCGGCAATTGCTGCTGCTAAAATTCCTGTTTTTGCTTGGAAGGGAGAAACAGAAGAGGATTATATCTGGTGCATTAGACAGACTATTGAAGGAGGGGTGGATTGGGAGCCTAATATGATTTTAGATGACGGCGGGGATCTTACAAGAATTATTCACGAAGAATATCCTCATATTCTAAAAAATATAAAAGGAGTTTCAGAGGAAACAACAACTGGTGTACATAGGTTATTGCAAATGCAAAAAGATGGAAGGCTTAAAATACCGGCAATAAATGTTAATGATGCTGTGACCAAGTCAAAATTTGATAATTTATATGGATGCAAAGAGAGTGTTATTGACGGAATAAAAAGAGCTACAGATGTTATGATAGCTGGAAAAATGGTTGTTGTTGCTGGATATGGGAATGTTGGTAAGGGATGCGCTGAAGCTTTTAAAAGTCAGGGCGCAAGAGTCGTTGTTTCAGAAATTGATCCAATATGCGCTCTTCAGGCCGCTATGGCAGGCTTTCAAGTTTCACCAATAGAAAATGTTGTAAAAGATGCTGATATTTTTATAACTGCAACTGGAAATGTGGATGTGATAACTATTGAACATATGCGCAATATGAAAGATTGCGCGATTGTTGGAAATATTGGTCATTTTGATAATGAAATTCAAGTTGATGCGCTCAGAAATCTAAAGTGGAATAATATAAAACCTCAAGTTGATGAAATTATTTTTCCAGACAATAAAAGATTGATTCTTTTGGCGCAAGGTAGGCTTTTAAATCTCGGATGTGCTACGGGTCATAGTGCATTCGTTATGTCTGCAAGCTTTACAAATCAAGTAATGGCACAGATTGAACTTTGGAATAATTCAAATAATTATAAAAATGAAGTATATCTTCTTCCAAAAAATTTAGATGAAAAGGTAGCAAGGCTTCACCTAGAAAAATTAGGAGCAAAGCTTACTGAATTAACAAAAAAACAGTCTGAATATATAAATGTTGAGATAAGTGGGCCCTTTAAAGATAATTCATACAGATATTAATACTATTTATGAAAATAACAAAGCAAGGATATGATAAGTTAAAATCAGAGCTAGAGCGTCTTAAAAATATTGAGAGACCGGCAATTATTTCTGCAATCGCATCGGCAAGAGAGCTTGGGGATCTTAGAGAAAATGCTGAATACCATTCCGCAAAAGATAAACAAGGTTTTATTGAGGCTCAAATTTCTGACTATGAAGACAAAATTTCTCGTGCAGAAATTATTGACATTTCAAAAATAAATGGTAAAAAAGTAGTGTTTGGCGCAACTGTTGATCTTGAAGATCTTAATAATGGTAAGAAATTTTCTTATAAAATTGTTAGTGAATTTGAGGCCGATATTGACTCTGGAATGATTTCAGATTCATCTCCGGTGGCGCGCGCGATATTGGGTAAAGAAATTGGTGATGAATTGGAAATAAAAGTTCCAAGTGGAATTTCCAACTATGAAATAATTGGAATAAGATTTTTGTAATAATAATTAATTAATTTTAAAATGAAAAATAAACCCTCAAATAAAAAAAAATCAGCCTTCTCTTTAATTGAGTTATCAATAGTTTTGATAATAATAGGGCTTTTAGTAGCAGGTGTTACCGGAGGTGCCAGTTTAATTAAAAGTTCAGAACTGAGATCTGTAATTACTGAGGCTAGATCATGGTCAATAGCCGTAAACGGGTTTTACAACCAATTTAACGCTCTTCCTGGTGACTTTGGCACAGTTCTTGGAAGCTCTTCAGTTGGAGATGGCGATGGAACAATCGAATTTGCAACTGGCCCAGGAACTATTGCAAACGGAACTTATTACGAAGGAAGAAACGCGTGGATTCAATTAAAAGCCGCTGGGATTCTAGATTCTAATGTTTTATCTTTGGCAACAGCTATAGTAGCATCAAATACCGCTGTTTCATCATTTGGGGCAAATCTTCCAGCCTCTAAAATAAGATCATCTGGATGGGATTTTGAATATAATTCTTCAACTTCACAAAATACAGTAGTTCTTACTGGTGCAATTGGTACAACTTGTTCTGTCGGTAGTGCAACCGCCGGAACGTCACTAACTTCTGCGACGTCTTGCGCAAGTGGAGCTATTACTCCAACTGATGCATTGTCTCTTGATTCAAAATTTGACGATGGCAGTGCAACTAATGGAAAATTGAGAGGCATAAGAACAACCTGTTTTAATTCAACAACGGGTGCTTATGCCACTTCTTTATCATCAAAGGATTGCGCCATTTCATATCAGATAGATGTTAATTCATAGGTTTGAAAGAATTAGCGATGATTTATCTAAATCGCTAATTTCTTTTTTGGCGATAATTTTTATTTTACTGGCATTTTTTTTTACTTTTTTTAAAGTTGGATTTATTTCCATTTTAATGACTTTTTTTTGTGTTTTTTCACTAAAAATATCAGTAAATAAGCTTTTTAACGGCGAAAATTTAGCAAAAATTATTCACTATCTCCTAAATATTTCTTCAATATTTTATTTTTTTTATATTTTATTTACACTTATTTTTTTGCTAGAAAAATAGTTAAAGAAAGAAAAATTATAATAAAAATTTGCTTAATTCCTGATATTCCCTCTTTTTTCAAGTAAAATAGCTAATTTATAGCTAATATAAGTATTTTATGATTTAAAATAATTTTCTTGCATTAACATTAAAAATATAGTATAATTTCCCGACCTTTAACTAAATTAAGGAGAAAATGAAAAAATTACTGCTAAGCTTTTTAGCTTTAAATTTGACATTGTTATCATGTACCAATGAAAAAACCGAGTCTAAAAAATATAAAAAGTTTCATGTCAAAAGCCCTGGATATTCAGCTTCTTCAAAAAATAACTTTGGAAATGTTGAGAGAATAAAAAAGAGGTCAAGGGTTCTTAAGCCAAGTGAAATAGCTGCTCTTGGAGAAGATAAGAATATTGAATTAAATAATTTGTCGTCAATAAAGTCTTCAAATAACTCTGCAATTATTCAAAATAGCCTATTGCCGATAAGCGATGTCTATAATGACTTTGCTGAAATATGTCCAAATGGAAAATATGTTGGTCAATATAAGATCGGAAATAGTTATGAAATTGATGGTGTTCCATATTATCCCCAAGAATATGAAGATTATGAAGAGGTTGGGGTTGCTTCTTGGTATGGCGAAGATTTTCATGGAAGAAAAACCGCTAATGGTGAAATATATAACTTAGATTCTATGACTGCAGCTCACCAAACGCTTCCTTTGCCATCAGTTGTTAAAGTTACCAATCTTGATAACGGAAAAGCTGCGCTTGTTAGAGTAAATGACAGGGGGCCTTTTGCGAAAAGCAGGGTTATTGATCTTTCAAAGAAAGCTGCTGATGTTTTGGGTTATAGAAATAAAGGCACTGCAAATGTCAGGGTTGAATTTATGGCTGATGAGACGCAAAAATTATTAAAAAGTTTAAATATTAAATAATGACATATAGAAATAAAAAGCCTTTAACGGCAGCTGCAATTGAAACAAAGCAAGTTAGGTCTGGATTGATTAGATCAAATCATGGAGAGACATCGGAAGCGATATTCATGAATTCTGGTTTTTGTTACAATGATGCACAAACGGCTGAAAGTCGTTTTAATGGCGAGGAGCCTGGATTTGTATATTCAAGATATCTTAATCCTAATCTTAAAATGCTTGAGGATAAGCTTTGTGCAATAGAGGATGCACAAGCATGTTGCGTGATGGGAAGTGGAATGGCGGCTGTTTTTGCTGCGATTATGTCGCAAATCAAAGCTGGGGATCACTTTATTGCTTCAAAAGTTTTATTTGGTTCTTGTTATCATATTGCAACAAAAATTTTACCTAACTACGGAATTGAGGTTACATTGGTTGAGGGAAGTGATGAGAAGAATTGGAGCAGAGCTTTTAAAAGTAATACAAAAATTGTTTTTTTAGAAACCCCTGCAAATCCAAATCTTGAAATTATAGATATCGCGATGGTTGCCGATCTCTGCAAAAAAAATAAAGCTAGTTTAATAATTGATAATATTTTTGCGTCACCATATTGTCAGAAGGTTTTAGAGTTGGGTGCTGATATAGTTGTTTATTCTTCAACCAAACATATGGATGGACAGGGAAGGGTTCTTGGTGGAGCGGTTCTTGGAAGTGAGGAATTTATTAAAAATACGCTTCTGCCTTTTCATAGACATACTGGACCAGCGCTAAGCCCATTTAATGCATGGGTTGTCAATAAGTCGTTAGAAACATTTTCTCTTAGAATGGAGAGACATTGTGATAATGCTATAAAAATTGCTAGATTTCTTGAGTCACAAAAAAATATCAAGAGAGTTTTGTATCCATTTCTAGAATCGCATCCTCAATATCAAATTGCCCTGAAGCAAATGAAGAATGGGGGGGCGATGATTGCATTTGAAATAAAGGGAAACAAAAATGATGTTTTTAATTTTATGAATAAGCTTGAAATTATAGATATATCAAATAATCTAGGTGATGCTAAAACTTTGATAACTCATCCAGCAACAACTACGCATTCAAATATCTCTAATCAAGATCGTCTTGATATCGGTATTACTGAGGAAATGTGCAGATTATCAGTTGGAATTGAAAATGTTGATGATTTGATCAAGGATTTAAAACAAGCGTTAAATTAAAAAAATAAATATGCCAAGTTTTGATATTGTTTCTAAATTAAATATGCAAGAAGTTGATAATGCCGTTAACTCTGTTAATAGAGAATTGACAAATCGTTATGACTTTAAGGGTGCAGATTTTTCAATTATTATAGATCAAAAGCAAAATATTATTACCATTATAGCGCCAGATGACTACAAGCTTGGTCAGATTAGAGACTCGCTTAAAGTGCATGCTACTAAAAGGGCTATTGATGTTAAGGCATTTTTATTTGAGAAAGAAGAAAGGGCAAGTGGAAATTCTCTGAGGCAAACAGTAAAGTTAAAAAACGGCATAGAGCAAGAAATTGCTAAGGAAATTATAAAAGATATTAAGGATCAGAAAATTAAGGTTCAGTCTTCAATAAGAGGTGATGAAGTTAGAATTGATGGTAAAAATAGAGATGATTTACAATTTGTTATTCAGTTTATCAAGGGAAAAGGATACAATGCCGCCTTGCAATTTATTAACTTTAGAGAATAATGTTTAAATTTTTCAAAGGTTTATTTAATTTTATTAAAAAAATAACCGCACCAATTATTGGTATCCCAATTGCTATTGGGTATTCTGCCTTTGTTTTGTCTCTTTATTCTGTTACTAAATTTGTAGAAGCTGTTGAACTAAGTGTTCACAAAACAATTGGTTCTTCATATCAAAAGGAATACAAGGTCGTGCAATCTCAGGCATTAAAATCATTTAATGAAGCTTTGTGGGGGCAGTTTAAAAAGGTATGGACAAATTATGCATTTGCTCCCTATATTGATGCGGCTAGATTTATAAACAAGAAGTCAGAAACATTCATCAATGAAGGCTCTTCTGGCAATTTGCCTGAAAATCAAAGGGGAGTTTCTACAACTACTGAAAATGTTTTATATGGTGTAAAAACCGAAGAGAGTAGACTTTCCGCAGTCGCCGACTTAAGACAAAAACTTAAAGAAAAAGGAGACCCATCTAAAGCAGCTAATGAAGAAATTGATAGGGCAATGAGAAAAGCAGCAACGAGTTCAGAAACGAGTTCAACAAAGCAACCACCACCTCAAATAACTCGTCCAACTTCTTCTAAAGCGGCAATAGGAGGAACAACATTGCCAGGAGGGGCGGCAATAAGGGGGAGCTGAGGACAGCTAGGAATTTATCCTCCGCCAATAAAATGAACAATTTCAACTTTATCGCCATCATTTATAAATATTTTTTCGATATCATTGATGTTGATAATTTCATAATTAATTTCAATTGCAACTTTGTTAAGCTTGATATCTAGTTTATCTAATAGATTTTTAATAGAAGTTTTTTTTAAAATGCTTCTTTTTTCTCCGTTAAGTATAAAATTTATTTCCATATAATTGAAAATTTTTAGTTCTTAATAGAATTTCTTTTATTAATTCTTTCTTGCCTCATCTGAGAAAAATCTTCGTCTGCATGATAAGAAGATCTTGTTAACGGACTTGAAGCCACCATTAAAAAACCTTTATTATAAGCCATTTTCTTATAAAACTCAAACTCGCTTGGTTCAACATATCTATCTACAGGTGCGTGTCTTGATGTTGGTCTAAGATATTGCCCTATTGTAATGAAATCAACATCCGCGCTTCGAAGATCATCCATTACTTGTAGCACTTCATCTTTTGTTTCTCCAAGTCCAACCATTATACCTGATTTAGTAAATATTTCTGGGTCAATTTCCTTAACTTTTTTAAGTAAAAATAAAGAGTGAAAATATCTTGCTCCCGGTCTTATTTTGTTGTATAAAGAAGGAACCGTTTCTATATTGTGATTAAAAACATCGGGTTTTGCTTTTGCAACAGATTCAATTGCATTGTCTTTTCTAAGAAAATCTGGAGTTAATATTTCAATTGTTGTTGATGGTGATTTAATTCTTATTTTTTCAATACATTTTATAAATTGACTTGCGCCTCCATCTTCAAGATCGTCTCTGTCAACAGAAGTAATTACAATATGTTTTAGATTTGTTGCAAAGGCAACTTCTGCGACATTGTCTGGTTCATGGGGATTCACTGAATCGGGCTTGCCAGTTTCTATGTTGCAAAAGGAGCAAGCTCGGGTGCATACTGAGCCAAGAATCATAACAGTAGCATGTTTTTTTGACCAGCATTCTCCAATGTTTGGGCATGCGGCCTCCTCGCATACTGTGTGCAATTTTTTTTGATTTAAAATTGCTTTTGTTTCGTTGTAACCTTGTGATAGAGGTGCTTTAACTCTAATCCAATCAGGTTTTCTAAGCATTTCTGACTTCGAAGATATTTTTGAAAATCCCAAAATATCTTTATTATCAATTTTTGCAATTTGACCAGATTCCTTTTTCTCTTCGCGCGTCTTCATTTTATTTTGTTTCACCGGTTATAACATATTTTGTAATCTCGGCAATATTTGTTGCGTGATCAGCAAGTCTTTCAAAGCTTTTTGCAATGAATAAAATATTTATTATATTAGTAACCTCTTCTTTAGAAAAGTTTTCTTGATTTGTTATACTGAATAACTCTTTATAAAGTTTGTCAATTTTATCATCATTGCTCAAAACTTCATTTGCTTTATTATCGTCTTGATCGTTAAATGCAATTACAGATTCTTTTACCATTTTTTTTGATATATCAAGCATTTTAATTAAAATATTTTCTATATCTTCATCGATTTTAGGGGTTTTAATTCTGTTAAGTTTTTTAACTATTGATTTAGCTTGATCTCCAATTCTTTCCAGATTTGAAGAGACTTTAAGAGAGGAAACTACATATCTAAGATCAACAGCCATTGGTTGCCTCATCGCAAGCATTGCAGTCATTTTCTTTTCAATAAGAAAGTCAAGATTATTTATCTTGTAATCATGGCGAGTTATCATTTCAACTAGCTCATCACTATGATTTTTAATTGCATTTGACATTATATCTATGGATTCTAAGGATAAATGCATCATCTCATCAATTGTGCCAGAGATTGATTCAAGATCCTTATCGTATGATTTAACGGTGTGTTCTTTGAGAGTCATATGTATATTTATTTAATGACTAAAAATTATAATTATTAATAATGATTTAAATTTAATTTAGCAACAATATAATTTTAATAATTTCAGCATCAAATTATATATTATATTTAGCAATATACAACAATTTTTTAATTATTATTTAAAATGAAAATATTAGTAATAGGCTCTGGGGGAAGGGAGCATGCAATTTGTAAAAAACTTCTTGAATCAAAAAAAACTACAAAAATATATAACTTTTCAGAAAATGCCGGAATTTGTGATATTGCGGAAACTATTTTAATTAATCCCTCTGATCATAATCTTGTTGTTGATTTTTGCAAAAAAAATGAAATTGATTTTGTTTTTGTTGGCCCTGAAAAGCAATTGGTAGAGGGTCTGGTTGATGTTTTGCAAAAAAATAATATTAAAGTTTTCGGGCCGACAAAATATTGCGCAAATCTTGAGGGCTCTAAAGATTTTATGAAGAATATTGCTTCATTGAATAATATTCCAACCGCTAAATACAAAACTTTTGTAGAGGAAAAGTCTGCAATAGATTTTGGCATTTCCCTTGGATTTCCATGTGTTGTTAAGGCCGATGGATTGGCTTCTGGCAAAGGAGTTGTTATCGTTAACAATATTGAAGAGCTTTCCTCATGTGTAAAAGAATTCCTTGAGGGAAAATTTAGTGAGGCTTCTAAAAAAATTATTATTGAAGAATTTTTGATTGGAACTGAGGTAAGTCATTTTGCTATTTGTGACGGTGAAGATTTTATTTCGCTTGGATTAGCCTGTGATCACAAGAAAGTTGGAGAAAATGAAACTGGTTTAAATACTGGTGGCATGGGAACATATAGCCCGGTTGATTTTGTAAATAAAAATACTGAATCACAAATAGTAAATGAAATTGTTGTTCCGACATTAAAATATTTAAAAGACAGCGGCAATCCATTTACGGGAATTTTATTTTCAGGAATAATTTTAACTAAAACTGGCCCTAAGTTACTAGAATTTAACGTAAGGTTTGGCGATCCCGAGACTCAGGTTATTTTACCAAGAATTAAATCGGATTTTGTTGATTTGATGGATGCGGTATTTTCTAAAAAATTATCACAATTTAAATTAGAGATGGATAATGTAAATAAACATGTTTGCGTTGTTGTCGCGGCAAAAGGTTACCCTAATGAATATATCAGAGAATCTCATATCGAGAATATTGATAAAATTCAACAAGAAAATCTAAGTATTATTCATGCAGGCACAATTAGAAAAGACAAAAAAATACTATCAAGTTCGGGGCGTGTCTTAAATTTTGTTGCAAGCGCCAAAAGCTTTAAAGAAGCAAGGGCTGTGGCCTATAATGCAATTCATAAACTTGATTGGAAAGATGGTTTTGTTAGAAATGATATCGCCAAAAGAGCGGAAATGTTTGAAGAAAAAAATTCAAAAATTTAATATTTACAAAATATTTAATCTGCATTTACTTTTAAAGTTAATATAATATATTGTCAGAATTAATAAATCAGAGGTTAAATCGTTTTTAAATCAGTTTTATTGAAAATTTAATTTATATAGTTTATGAAAAAAAATAAAATTAATAAAGTGGTTCTTGCATATTCTGGAGGGCTTGATACGTCGGTTATTCTTAAATGGTTACAAGAAAATTATGGTTGCGAAGTCGTTACATTTACCGCGGATCTCGGTCAAGGAGAAGAGCTTGAGCCAGCTAGAATAAAAGCCAAGAAATTTGGCGTTAAACAAATTTTTATAGAAGATTTAAGAGAAGAGTTTGTGCGTGACTATGTTTTTCCAATGTTTAGAGCCAACGCTTTGTACGAGGGGGTTTATCTTTTAGGAACTTCTATTGCGCGACCTTTAATTGCTAAAAAACAAATTGAGATTGCTATAAAAGTAGGAGCGGATGCTGTGGCTCATGGTGCCACTGGAAAAGGAAATGATCAGGTCCGATTTGAGCTTGGTTATTACGCTAATAAGCCTGATATCAAAGTTATTGCGCCATGGAGAGAGTGGGATTTGAATTCCAGAACAAAGCTTATTGCTTATGCAGAGAAGCACGGGATCCCTATAGCAAAAGATAAAAGGGGCGAAGCGCCATATTCCGTTGATGCAAATCTTTTGCATACATCTTCTGAGGGAAAAGTTCTTGAGGATCCGTCTAAAGAGGCTCCTGAATATGTATTCCAAAGAACAATATCACCTTTAAAAGCTCCAAATAAACCAGAAATAATTGAAATAACTTTCAAGAAAGGTGACCCGGTTGCAATAAATGGAAAGAAATTATCTCCAGCAACTATTTTAACCAAGTTAAACGAAATTGGCGGGAGGAATGGCGTGGGAAGGCTTGATCTAGTAGAAAATCGTTTTGTTGGAATGAAATCTAGGGGCGTTTATGAAACTCCTGGAGGCACGATTCTTTTAGCTGCTCACCGCGCAATAGAGTCTATAACTTTGGATCGAGAAGCGGCACATCTTAAAGATGAAATTATGCCGCGTTATGCAAGTCTTATATATAATGGTTTTTGGTTCTCGCCAGAAAGAGAAATGCTGCAGGCCTTAATTGATAAGTCTCAAGAAAATGTCGAGGGCGATGTTGTATTGAAAATTTACAAAGGTTGCGTAAATGTTATTGGAAGAAAATCCAAATCCAGCTTGTATTCAGAAGCGCATGTTACTTTTGAAGAAGATTCAGTATATGATCAAAGAGATGCTGCGGGATTTATTAAATTAAATGCTTTACGTTTAAAAATTGGCGCAAGAATGAAAAAATAGTATTGCAGCAAACTTTTTTACAGAAAATTTGATAAAATATTTTGTATCGAATATATCATTTTAATACAAAAATAGCTCTAAATTTCAAAAAAATGTCAAATATATCAAAAAAATATTGACATTTATTTTTGATTATTTATACTATCATTCCCCTCAATTTGTTTAAAAAAGATTATTTTAGATTTGTAAAATTTATTTTAAATCTAATGGCTTTATAAAAGCGATCTTTGATTTAAGTTTTTATGCTATTAAATATAATTTCGAGGGTTTCACCATACCTTTATCATTCAATTTCTTTTTACAGCATCCTTTTAGAAGGCTTCTTTAGCTTTTTCAAAAATTGTCGTTACTTTTCAATCTTTAATTTAAAAAAAACATTACTTATATCTTATTTAAAGATATTAAAAATTACCTTGATTTTTTTTAAAAAAAATAAACCTAAAATTCTTCTAAGTATTTCTGAAATAAATATTTTAGAAAAAAGAATACCACTAAAATATTATTCATCACGTAAATTTTAGTGGTTGGGCGATTCACCGCATCGCCCCCTTCTTTTGAAGGCAAGAGCGCTCACCACAGCGCTCTTGGATATCAATTAATATCTTAAAAATCACATTTGAGCAAAGTAATTATCTGTTGATTATGAAATTTGATATTGTAAAATAGCTACCAATCTTGATTTTGCTAAATCTAAATTAAGAGATTATTAACAACTTTAAATCTTCGTGTTGCAAAAAAAAACAAATATTCCGAACTCTTCTAATAATAAAAATAATTACCAAAAAAACGATTCAAATAACTCTATAAAAGCCTTTAAAATAAATGATCAAATAAAATCTAAAGAAGTTAGGGTAATTGATCATAATGGAGAGATGGTTGGTGTTTTGCCGTTGGAAAAATCTATACAAATGGCTATAGATGTCGGCCTTGATTTGGTCGAGGTTTCTCCAAATGCCAATCCCCCTGTTTGCAAAATTACAAATTTTGGAAAATTGCGCTATGAAATGCAAAAAAAAGCGGCAGATGCAAAAAAGAAACAAAAAGTTGTTGAGACTAAAGAGATTAAAATGTCTATAAATATTGGTGTTGCTGATTTTGATGTAAAAATGAAGCAAACAAAAAGATTTATTGAAAATGGAGATAAAGTAAAAATATCAGTTAAAATGAGGGGAAGAGAGATAACCCACATTGACCTTGCAAAAGAAATGATTAAAAATATTTTAAGTCAGGCTGGTGAATTTTCTAAAGTAGAAATGGAGCCCAAATTAGAAGGCTCTCAAATTGTTGTAATATTGGTTAAAAAATAGAATATCTATGCAAAATTTAATTAAAAAATTACTTGAAAATTCTAAAAAAAATAAATTAGAAAAAGAATTTATTAAATTTTTAGAAATATTTTACTCGCAAAATCAAGAAAGAGACTTTGATTCTTACTCGCTGAACGATCTTCAAAATCTTGCTGTAAATAGCTATGATTTTTTTTGTAAAAAGAAATCTAATTCCTACAAGATAAATTTTGGCAAACATGATAATTTTACTATAGTAAATATTGTTAATATTGATAGACCTTTCCTCGTGGACTCAATAGTTGCAATGATTGAAAAGAATGGTTTTGAGATAAAAAATATTATTCATCCGCTATATAATGTTAAAAGAAATAAATCGGGAGATTTAATAGAGATTGATATTGAAGATAAAGCTTCGGTGATTACTGAGTCGGTTATTCAAATACATTTTAAAGCTTTAATAAGCGCAAATGATGCCGATTTACTAAATATAAAAATCTCTGCATTGCTTGATAATATAGCGTTAGTCGTTGATGACTGGAAAAAAATTATTGAAAATGTCTCGAAAATAAAGTCAGAAATTTCAAATTATAAAAATAAAAGTAAAACTAATGAAGTCGTGAGTTTTATTGACTGGATTTGTGACGGGGGATTTATTTTTCTCGGTTATCAAGAGTTTTTATACAAAAAAAATAATTCTAAATATCAGTTGAGTGCAATTGAAAAAACTTCCTTTGGAGTATTTGCTTCTGAAAATGAAGAATATAAGCCTCGAGTTGCTAACTCATCTTCTGAGGAAATTAAGGATTCAATTGAAAATCCATATATTGTTGAAATTGTTAAATCAAGCTATAGGTCGCAAATCCATAAAATTGCAAATGCTGAAAGAATTAGAATTCAGAAATTTTCTAAAGATGGAGAGCCGGTTGGTGAATATAGGCTAATAGGAATGTTCACGTCGTCGGCATATTACCAGGCGGTTAGCAATATTCCTTTAATTAGAGGAAAAATTTCTAATGTTATTGAAAAATCTGGTTTTGTTAAAAGAAGCCATAATTACAAGGATTTGGTATCTGTTTTAGAAGATTATCCAAGAGATGAGCTATTTCAAATTGATGAGAATGATCTTTTGAAGATTTCTAAAGGAATTGTTATGATTTGCGGTCGAAGCAAAATCAAGCTTTTTTCTAGGATAGATAAATTTAAAAGATTTGTTAGTTGTTTAGTTTTTATGCCAAAAGAACAGAGTAATGCTGAATTAAGAGAAAAAATAAGAAATCATCTTGCGGCTAGTTACAATGGATTGGTTACCGATAGCTTTGTTCAGATAACGGAATCAAGTTTGGTAAGACTTCATGTGATTATCAAGATTGATAAAAATTTTATTAATGTTAATGAGGTTGAAATTGAGAGAGAAATAATCGAGCTTTCAAAGCCTTGGAACCAGATGTTAAAAGATAGTCTTGATAATGTTGTATTTAATAAATATAAAAGCGCATTTTCCGTAAGCTACCAAAATAGATTTAGTGCCAATGAGGCTGTTTCTGATATAAATATAATAGAAAAAAATAATAAAATTAATTTCAACTTATATAAAAGTTCAAATGCTAAGACTGACTCATCTGTTGAGTTAAAGATTTATAGCGAGGAAAAAGAGCTATACTTATCTGACATGATGCCAGTTCTTGAAAGCTTTGGACTAAAAGTAATTCATGAACATACATATCAAGTTAAATTTACAAATAAAGAGTCGTGGATTCATTATTTTATGCTTGAATTGCCAAGCAATAAAAGCTTTAATATTGAATTAAAAAATAATTTTGAAGAAGCTATTAAATTAACCTCTGAATCGATTTTTAGTGTTGGCTCTCTGAATAGATTGCTAATTTCTGCTGAGTTAAACTGGAAACAGATATATGTTTTAAGGGCCTATGCAAAATATATTTATCAAGCTGGGTATAGGCATGATCAAGAATATGTTTCTAATATTTTGGTAAAGTATAGTGATGTTACAAGAATGATTGTAAGCTTATTTGAAACCAAGTTTGATCCTGAGATAAAAATTACAAAATTAAAAAGAGAAGAAAAGATTTTGGAAATTGCTTCTAAAATTCAATCTTCCCTTAATAAAGTTTCGGATGCATCTTGCGACGTTGCTTTAAGAAAGTTTTTTGGACTTGTAAATGCAACTCTTAGAACTAATTTTTATCAATATGATAAAGATCAAAAATTTAAGGGTTATTTATCATTTAAGCTTGATTGTAAAAAAATACCAGACTTACCTTTGCCAATTCCTTTTGCAGAAATTTTTGTTTTTTCTAACCAAATGGAAGCTGTTCATTTGAGGGGTGGTAAGGTTGCTAGGGGAGGGCTTCGCTGGTCTGATCGCCATGAAGATTTTAGAACAGAAGTTCTTGGGCTTGTAAAAGCGCAAATGACTAAAAATGCAGTTATTGTTCCTGTTGGTTCTAAAGGTGGTTTTGTTGTTAAAGCTGATGCCAGTAAATTATCTCGAGAAGAATACATGAAAGAAGGTATCCAGTGTTATAAAACTTTTTTAAGAGGCCTTCTTGATATTACCGATAATGTTGTGGATGGAAAAATTATTCATCCAGAGAGGACAATTATGTACGATGCTGCGGACCCTTATCTTGTTGTTGCTGCTGACAAGGGTACCGCTACATTTTCTGATATTGCTAATTCAATATCGGCGGAATATAATTTTTGGTTGGGTGATGCTTTTGCGTCTGGAGGTTCTGTAGGCTATGATCATAAAAAAATGGGCATTACTGCTAAGGGCGGATGGGTGTCTGTTAAAAGGCATTTTGCAGAAATTGGTATTGATACACAATCTCAGGATTTTACTTGCGTTGGTATTGGAGATTTAGCTGGAGATGTTTTTGGAAATGGAATGTTGTTATCATCTCATATTAAGCTAGTTGCGGCATTTAATCATTTGCATATTTTTCTTGACCCGAATCCTGATGTTAAAAAATCTTTTAAGGAAAGGCAAAGAATGTTTAATCTTCCCAGATCTTCGTGGGATGACTACGATAAGTCATTGATTTCCGCCGGAGGTGGAATTTTTCTGCGCTCATCAAAAGTTATTAAAATATCAAAACAAATGAAAGAAGTTTTAAAAATAGAAGAAAGTGAGCTCACTCCTAACCAGCTTATAACTTTTATATTAAAGGCCCCGGTTGATCTTTTGTGGAATGGTGGTATTGGAACTTATGTGAAGTCCGGCGATGAGTCAAATCAAGAAGTTGGAGATAAGGCTAATGATGAACTAAGAGTTAACGGCTCAGAACTTCGTTGTAAAGTTGTTGGAGAGGGCGGAAATTTAGGATTTACCCAAAAGGGAAGGATAGAATACGCACTTAATGGCGGAAGAATTAATACTGATGCGATGGATAATTCGGCTGGGGTTGACTGTTCTGATCATGAGGTTAATATAAAAATTGCACTAACTCAGGCAATGAAGTCAGGAAAGTTAAATATTTCCCAAAGAAATAAGATTCTTGAATCTATGACAGATCAAGTTGCGCATTTGGTTCTTGAGGATAATAGACTACAGACTCAAGCAATCACTGTTGCCCAGAGCCAAGGTTTCTCTGTTATTGGTAATTACGCTCAATTTATCAATAATTTAGAAAAAAGTGGGTTATTAAATCGAAAAATAGAATTTCTTCCATCGTCAAAGGAAATAGCAAAAAGACAGATAGATAAAATAGGAATGACTAGACCAGAGCTTTGTGTAATGTTGGCATATGCCAAAATGGAAATCTATCAAGAGTTGCTCTCGTCAAAATTAGTTGATGATGAATATTTTTCTGACGATCTTGTCTCTTATTTTCCAGAAATAATGCAAAAGAAATTTCATTATGAAATAGCTAATCACCAACTTCGTCGCGAGATTATTGCGACGCAAATTACCAATTTTGTTGTTAACAGAGTTGGGATTGTTTTTGTTAATCAAATATTTAAAGAAAGTGGTTTTAAGATTTCAGAAATTGTAAAATGCTTAATAGTAGCTGTAGAAACTTTTGGAATTAAAAAATTATACTCAGAAATTGAAATTTTGGGAAATGAGGTATCCTATAAAATAAAAGCACAAATGTTTATTGCTATTAATAAACTTCTTGAAAGATCTGTTTTGTGGCTTCTAAGAACTGGCTGTGATTCAGGAAGTATTTCAAAATATGTAGATAGATATTCAAAAATTGCTTCTGAGCTAAATTCCTTTTTGTTTAATGTAATTGCTGGAGATTCAAAAGATTCTTTTCAAAAAAAGTCTGATATATATAGACTTAGCAATGTTCCGGCTCAAATTGCAAATAAAATTGCTGCTCTTGATCCGATAGCATCAACATTTGATATTTCGGAAATTGCATTAAAATCAAAATTTGAATTAAAGGTTATTGCAAAACTATATTATGAAGTTGGAACTAGGTTTTCTTTGAAATGGCTCAGAACAATTCTGGTAGACCTACCAAATGATGATTACTGGCAGAAATTATCATCAAAAACTATAATAGAAGACCTTTACAGCTATCAAACACTTCTATCAAAAAGAATAGTGGAAGATAATTGCCAGAAAAAAACATGCGATATTGATGCGGTTTTGAATTGGTGCGATAAAGCTGGTTTTTTAATGACTAGATATGACAATTTTATCCAAGAGTTAAGGCTAAACAATAATCCAGATACTTCTATGTTTGTGGTTGCTTTAAACAGATTGAAACCACTATTATCATAAAATTTTGCGGTCGTGGCGGAATTGGTATACGCGTAGCGTTGAGGTCGCTATGGGGTAAAACCCGTGGAAGTTCAAATCTTCTCGACCGCACCAAAAATTAGTTAGATAATTTATTTATCAAATTTAATACAAAAAGTTTTTTGTCTAAATATAGAGAGCTAACTAAGTTGAATTCTTTGTTTATATCGCTTTGCAAAAGAATTAAGTTATCTAAAGAATTTTTATTCTTAATTTTATTAAATGCCTCATTTTCTTGAGAAAAAATTATAGGTTTATTTAGTAAAATTTTATAGATAAGATATGTTATTACTCTTTGTAGAAACGTAATATCAAACTTTTTATCGGAAATTTTTTTTATAAAATCCTCAGAAAGTTTTGGGTCAGAAATTATAGTCAGGAATTCTTTATATAGCTCAAGTAAATCTTCTCCATGGCTAATAGCTGTGCCTGGTGATAGATCGCATATTTCCGAAATAATAAATAAGTCATCTTGAGTAATTTTTGGAAGAAATGAAGGGCGTTTTTTATTAAAAATAATACAAAAATCATCAAATTCAGGTCTTTTTATTTTAAAAATTTGACATCTTGATTTAATTGTTGGAATAATTTGAGATATTTTATTGCATGTCAAAAAGATGTAATTATTATAATTCGGCTCCTCTAAAATTTTCAATAAAGCATTAGAAGCTGACCTGTTTAGGTTTTCGCAGCTATCTATTAATATAATTTTTTTATTAGAATTAACAGAAGTTTGTTTAATAAATGTTGAAATTTCTCTAATTTTATCAACATTTATATCTTTTTTGTCGTCATTCTTTTTTATTATTAATAGATCGGGGTGCTCTTCTTTTGTAGTTTCTAAGATCTTTTCTAAAATATATTTTTTGGTAAATGTGAACTTTCCAATACCACTTTGCCCAGAAATTATTATTGCGTGGGGAAGTTTTTTTTTGTAATTTGCAGCTTCCAAAATATTTAAGATGGAATCAAATCCTATCATTTTTCTCCACCACCAAGAGAGTGAACATAAATAGAAACCTGTCTTATCTGTTGAGAATCAAGGCGATTACTCCAATATGGCATAACTCCAGCTCTCGCGAAATATATACTATACAAAACATCCTCCTTATCTGATCCATATAACCATATCGAATCAGTAAGATTGGGTGCGCCAAGTGATTTGTTTCCTTTGCCACTTGCGGTATGACAAGCAACGCAGTTTTGCTTAAAAATTAATTCTCCATTTTTATTATATTCACCTTTCTTTGAAAGCGATAAAACATATTCAGCTACATCTTCAATCTCTTTTTTTGAAAGAATTTGATCAAGTCCAAATGATGGCATTTGAGAAAACCGAGCTTTGTCATGACCAGATCTAATTCCATAGAGAAGTGTTTGGTGAATATCATCAATTTTTCCTCCCCATAGCCAATCATCATCATTTAAGTTTGGATAACCCTTTGCTCCATTTGCACCAACGCCGTGACATGCTGCGCAATTTTCTTTAAATATTGCTCTCCCTCCATTCAATGCATATTCCATCATTTGTGGGTCTTTCATGATTTCTTCAAAACCTAGCTTTGAAAATTTTTTTAGATAAACGTCTTTTTTCTCCTTTATTACTTCTTGAGAATTTTTTAGTTCAGAGTATTTTGTCCAATTGAGGCTTCCTTTGCTATTTCCAGATATTGTAGGCCACGCAGGATAAAAAAACCAATAAATTATTGCCCATATTATACAAATTATCCAAACAATCAGCCACCAGCGTGGTGTAGGTATGTTATATTCTTGAATGCCATCCCAGTCATGGCCCGTTGTTTTGACTTCCCGATTTTTTTGATTTTCGTTATTTTGAATAGCCATAAAAAAGCTTTTTATTGTAAAAATTCTTTAAATATTATAAACTATATTATTAAAAATTAAAAGTAGAATTTTATTTAATTATGAAAATTATTTTGGCTAAGCCAAGAGGCTTTTGCGCTGGTGTTACTCGTGCTATAGAGACCGTTGAAAGAGCTATTAATAAATTTGGGCCGCCAATTTATGTTCGCCATGAAATTGTTCACAATAAGTTTGTTGTCGAGTCTCTTAAAAAAAAAGGCGCAATATTTGTTGATGAGGTTGATAATGTTCCAAAGGGAGCAATAGTAATTTTCTCGGCGCATGGAGTTTCTGATAAGGTTGAAGATGATGCTTTGTCAATGGGTTTAAACATTATCGATGCCACATGTCCCTTGGTAAGCAAGGTTCATAGAGAAGCTAAAAAATATGAAGAAGAGGGTTTTGAAATAATATTGATAGGTCACAAGGGTCATCCTGAAGTTGAGGGTACTAGTGGCAGAGTTAATAAAGAAGTAATCCTGATTACAAATGAAGAGGATGCAAGAAATATAAAAATTGATAATCCAAAAAATTTAGCATATGTAACCCAAACAACATTAAGCGTTGATGACACGAAAAAAATTGTTGATATATTGGAAAAGAGATTTCCTCAGATGCAGCCTGGCCTTGCAACAAAAGATATTTGCTATGCTACTCAAAATAGACAGGATGCCGTTAGAAAGCTAGCTTCGCAGGTTGATATGATTATTGTTATAGGTGCTCAAAATAGCTCTAATTCAAATCGTTTAAGAGATCTTGGAGAAGAATGTGGCGTTAAATCATATTTAATAAATAGTTCTGCAGATATAGATATTAAATGGTTTGACAATGCTAAAACTATTGGCCTTACTGCTGGCGCTTCGGCTCCAGAAATATTAGTTCAAGATGTTATTGAAAAATTAAAAACTATATTTGATAATGTTGAAGTGGAAGATCTTAGCGAAAGTTTAGAAGAAAATGTTTATTTTGCTTTACCAAAAAAAATAAGAAAATAAAATATTTTTAAAATTTGAAAAAAATTCTTTTTGTTTGTACTGGAAATATTTGTCGCTCGCCAACTGCTCATGCTATTGCTAGACATTACTCTAGGGAACTAGGACTTGAGGATAAATTTTATTTTGATTCTGCTGGAACATCTGGTTATCATATTAAAGAGCCTCCTGACCAACGGAGTATTGATGTTGCCAAAACTGATCAAGTAAACTTTGATAATATTTTTTCAAGAAAAATTACTGATATAGATTTTAATAATTTTGATATCATATTATGTATGGATAGATCTCATTTGTCAAATTTATTAAAAATTGCTGATAAAAAATATCATTCAAAAATATTTTTATTTTTACAATATTGTGATGTTGATAATATTTATGATGATGAGGTGAGGGATCCATTCTATAGCGAAGATTCCTCTTTTATTTTAGTTTATGAGTTAATTAAATCTGCAATAATTAAACTTTTAAAAGATGAGAATAATAATTAGTTTAATATTATTAGCATTTGTCTTCTCATGCAATTCAAATTCTGGAAAGAGGCATGATCCGTCAATATATAATGATCCAGCCAATGAAAATGATCAAAATATATTTGATGGTAATGTAAGTGCGCTTGAAATAAAAAAATATATAACTAGTGAATATCAAAATCAATGGGGTCTTTCTTCAATAAATGCTGCTGAGGCTTATGCAATACTTGAGAAAAATAACAAGCCTATTGCTGGAAGCGGAGTTGTTGTTGCGGTAACTGATTCTGGACTTAATATTTCTCATCGAGAAATATCAAGCAATTACATAGCACAAAATAGCTATGATTATGTTGGAAATTCATCTAACATGAAGGATTATGATAACCATGGAACACATGTATCAGCGACAATCGCTGGGGTAAAGGACTCTCAAGGAATGCATGGTGTTGCTTATAATTCTAAATTAGTATCCTTTGCAATTATAGATCCCTCTCATCTTGTTTCAACATCAGAAATAAATGATGTTGTTAATAGGGTTGGTAATGCTTCTGCAAAAATTATAAATGCAAGTTGGGGCTATGATTTATATAGTGAGTATAATGGAGATAAAAATTATGGTGCTGGAGCTACAATTTTCGATCAGGAATTAGTGGAAATACTTACTGATCAACTTTTGAGAAATGATGTCTTATTTGTTGCGGCCGCTGGTAACGATGCTAGTCCTTCATATACGTCTAATGAACGATATGTAAGTTATTCAAATTTCCCAAAACCAGGAAAGCCAGCTTTATTTGCAAATCACCCTGACCTTGAGGATTATGTTATTGCAGTTGTTGCTGTTGATGATCAAAAGAAAATCTCTGATTTTAGCAACAGATGCACCGTTACCAAAAACCATTGTTTAGCGGCGCCGGGAGAAGCAATATATGCGGCAATATCAAGTCCTTTAAATGGATATGATAATTACTATGGAACATCTATGGCGGCTCCTCATGTATCTGGGGCGGCGGCGGTATTGAGGGCTGCTTGGCCCCAATTAAGCGCAAAACAGACATCGAAAATTTTACTAGAATCAGCTGATGATTTGGGGGAACCAGGAGTTGATGATGTTTATGGACATGGTATGTTAAATTTAGCAGAAGCCGTCAAAGCTAAAGGTGAAAATATAATACCCCTCGCTAAAGGCTCAACAAAAGGTTTTGATATAAGAAATTCCGATTTGACTTCATCGACAATTTTTGGATCATCTTTTACTAAAAACTTATCAAAAGAAATTAGTGATGTAATTTTTCTGGATAAATATGGAAGAGATTATAAAGCTTTTCTTGGAAGTAAAATAAATAATAATAATGACAATAAATTATCTAATGTAACAAGTTCCTTAATTAGCAATTATGAAAGCAAATCCGTCCCGTTAAATTTAGGTTTTCTTGGAAGGCAATATCAATCAACTCAACTAAACCTTTTTGTTAATACATTTAATAAAACAAAAATTAAGAATTTTACATATGATAATTCCAATACCGACAGGGAATCTTCATTTAATAGTGGTTTTTCCTTGGTACAAAAGATTGGCAGAGATTTTATGATGGGTTTCTCAGCAAATAACGATTCAATAGGTCAGATTAATAAAGATGATTCATTGTCATCGCTATCTTTTACATCGCTAAGTGATAGTCCTTATAAAAATTTCATTACCAATAATAATCGGGGACAGAATGGCATAAGTTTCAATCAATTTTTCCTAAAAAATAATTTATTAGATGCCAAGTTGGCCATTAATTTCTCTTATCAATCTTCATCCGACAAAAATCAACTTTTAAAAAATACTTCAAGGCAAAATGAAATTTCTGATTTAGGTTTGAGATATTCATTTAATAATGATGATAATATTTATTTTTCTTTTGGAAAATTAAATGAGTATAATAACTTATTTCTGAATTCTAGATCAAGTGGCGCCTTATCTTTTGGCCCCAAAGCAGAAAGTAATTATTATAAGATTTCGGTCAAAAAAAGTCTGTTTAAGAATATTTCTATATTTGCGACATCTTCAGAATCATCAACAAATCTTGCTGGAAGTGAAATGTCAATATTTAAATCATTTACCAATATTGCTTCGCGGTCAAGATCTTTAGGGCTTGTAGCTAAATCCGAAAATGACGATTACAATTTTGGATTTGTTTATAATGAGCCTCTAAGAATATATAAAGGTTCTGTAAATATAGAGGTTCCAATTGGCCTTGATTCAAATTTCGATATTGTAAGAAAAAATTCAGATGTAAGTCTAGCTGCCAATGGAAAAGAAAGAGATTACGAGATCTTTTACAAACAGAATTTAAAAGACTCTTTTCTTGGTATGAATATGATTTTTGTCAAAGACTATGGTAATGTCAAATCAAGAAAAAATAATTATATTTATCTTTTGAACTATTCAATTATTTACTAGTTTTTAAGTTAAATAAGTTTTTATAAATTAGCTAATTTTTCAATTAGAGACCTAATAAAACCAGTATTCTTAGCCTCGAACCCATTTTTTATTTTTTCTTTATTAAGCAGGTTTTTAGAAAATATTAACATTCCAAGAGCGCAACTAAATGAAGGGTTCTCAATTTCGGCGGGAAGATTGTCTATTTGAGATGGATATCCTATTTTAACATTTTTATCAAAAATATCGCAAGCAATTTTATCTACACCCACAATAGATGAAACCCCTCCGGTAATTACAATATTGTTTATTAAAAAATCTGGAACTGCAGACTTTACTAGAGTTTTCTTTACAGATTCAAGAATTTCCTCAATTCTACAGGTCATTACTTCACAAAGTTCGCCCCTTGTTAACTTTACCATTGATTGAGCTTCATGGTCTATTAGTCTAAATTTTATTATTTCCTTTTCCTCAATGGGGCTAATAAACAAAGATCCATTTAAATTTTTTACTTTTTCAGCTATAATGTTATTTACTCCAAGAATTGTAGCTATGTCTCTTGTTATATGATTTCCAGCAATTGGAACATTTCCTACATAAATTAGCTTTCCTTCAAATAACAGGCAAAAAGAAGTTACGTCGCCCCCAAAGTCTATTAATAAGGTGCCAACATTCATTTCATTTTCATTGAGACATGAAAGAGAAGAGGCAAATGGCTCTACGATATAATTATTAACAGACAATTGACATCTCTTAAGGCAGCTTTCAATGTTGTTGATAGTTGTTTGAGATGTAGAGATGGCGTGAAATTTTGAATAAAGTTTTTCCCCGGACATATATCTTGGATTATTTATTGGGGAAGAATCATCAATTCTATATTGCATAGGAATTAAATGAATCATTTCACGATGATTTTTTCTATATTGCTCTCTAATTTTACTTGCAAGGCTTGCAATATCAGAAGTTTTAACGGTTTTGGAGGATATTTTTATTCCCTCTTCAAGGCGATTTGAGCTAACTTGGCTTCCAGATATACTTACTATCAATCTTTGAATATTTATACCAGCCATTCTTTCAGCTTCTGAAACTGCATTAGTAATTGATTTCTGGGCAAGTTTCATATCAGAAATTGCTCCCATTGAAATTCCTCGAGATTCTTTGTGAGAATAACCCAATATTCTTATGTCATCATTATTTATTGATGCTATAAGACACACCAATTTAGATGAGCCAATATCAAGACAAGCAATTATTTTACCTCTTATATTTTTGGTCATTATTTAAAAAATTAAAATCCCAACATAGAAGAAATTGTACTTAAAAAATCTTTTAATAAGATAATAAATAGTAAATTAAAAACTGCAACAAGAGCAATAATAATTTTAGGATTTATCCTTTTGATAAAAATAATATTATTTTCACTCGGTTCATCAAAATACATGATCTTTACAATTTTTAAATAATAAAAGGCGCTAATAACGCTAAATAAAACAGCGATTATTGATATTAAAAAATTCCCAGATTTAACAGCGGCAACTATAACGTAAAACTTAGAAAAGAATCCCGCTAAAGGAGGAATTCCTGCACTTGAAAACATTAGGCAGGCAAATATTGCTGCCATTATTGGGTTAGTTTTAGATAATCCGGCAAATGATTTAATTGAAAAAATATTATTATCAATTTCATCAAAATCTTTGCCATCGTTACTTGTAATATTAATTATTAAAGTAAGAAATCCAAAAGTACCTATTGATATTATTGAGTATATCGTCATGTAAATTACGCAGGATTTTACTCCATCGAGGGAGAGCGAAGATAATCCTAAAATAACAAAACCAATATGACCAATTGAGCTATATGCAAGAAGTCTTTTAATGTTATTTTGTTTTATTGCGCCAAAGCTCCCAACGCCAATGGATAAAATGGCTACAAGCATTAAAATATTTTCAATGCCACGAAATCCAGTTGATACATCAAGAAATATCCTGACAAATATGAGGGTTGCTGAGAATTTTGCGACAGTTGCAAAAAAAGTTGTAACAATAGTTGAAGAGCCCTGATAAACATCTGGAGCCCACATATGGAAAGGCGCCGCAGAGATTTTAAAAAATAGAGCAATTATAATTAGAACAAATCCTAGAATTAGTGCTGGAGGAACCTGAGATATTTGGTATAGCTGAAAAGCTGTTTCGAAGTTTGTTGTTCCAGAAAATCCATAAAAAAATGAAATGCCAAGAAGTAAAATTGCTGAAGCTGTGGACCCTAGGACAAAATATTTTATTCCACTTTCTGATGATTGCGGAGACTTCTTATTTATTGCCGCAAGAAGGTACAGAGGTAATGATTGTAACTCTATTCCTAAATATAGGGTAATAAAATCATTTGCAGAAATAAGTATCATTGCTCCAACTGAGGATATCATTATTAATGAGATAAATTCAGAGCTAATTTTTTCATTATCCTCAAAAAATTGAAAAGACAAAACTAGAATAAATGAAAGCAATAAAATTGTAACAAATTTTACCAATGTAGTGAAATTGCTAGTTAAGAACATTTTATTAAAATGTGCTTTAGTTTCAAACCCTGTTTTGCTGAGAAAATAAAGTGTTAAAATGCATGAAATTAATGCAATTAGATATGATATTAGATAAAATTCTTTATTATTCTTTTTAAAAAAAATATCAGCAAGCAATATTACGAGTGCCGAAGAAAACAAACATAACTCCGGAAGAATTGGTAAAATAAAGTTTATAAGCATAAAATTAATTAAATAATACTAATAAAGAGTTAACGGGAATTGTAAAATATTCTAATATTGTATTTGGTATTATGCCAAAAATAATCACCAAAAAAGCCAATAAAAATAGAGATAAACTTTCAAAAATTGTTAAATCTTGTAAAGTAGAAATTTTTGAATTCGTAATTTCACCAAATATTGTTCTTTTGTAAAGCCACAACATGTAGCATGCGCCTAATATAACTCCGAACGCTGAAATTGTACCAAAAACTTTATTTGCTTGGAAGGCTCCTATAATTGATAAAAATTCCCCAACAAAGCCACTAGTTCCAGGAAGGCCAACGGATCCCATGGTAAATATCATCATAACAAATGCAAAATTAGGCATTGTGTTTGCGATGCCGCCCAACTCACTTATTTGCTTGGTATGTAATCTATCGTAAATGACACCCACACATGTAAATAAAGCTGCAGAAATTATTCCGTGGCTGATCATTTGGAATAAGGCGCCATCTAGACCTTGTTTATTAAAGCTAAATATTCCGATTGTTACAAAGCCCATATGAGCAACCGATGAGTAGGCGATCATTTTTTTCATATCTTCTTGCATCAAGGCAACAAAAGAAGCGTAAATTATAGCTATAGCGCTCAGTGTATAAACAAAGGTTGCGTAATGTTTGCAAGCCTCAGGGAAAAATGGCAAAAGAAACCTTATCATTCCATAAGCTCCAAGTTTAATCAGTATTCCTGCAAGAATTACTGACCCCGAGGTTGGTGCTTGAACGTGAGCGTCCGGAAGCCATGTGTGGACAGGAAACATAGGAACTTTTATTGCAAAAGAAACAAAAAAAGCAATCCAGAGTATTTTTTGAGTTTCAACGGGAATATATGGTAGTATATTTTTTAAAATATAGATGTCTGTTGAACCAACATTTGCATAGATATATATAATCGCAACCAAAAAAAGAACAGAACCAAAAAGTGTATATAAAAAGAATTTATAGGCGGCGTATATCTTTTGATTACCACCCCATATACCAATTATTAAAAACATTGGTATTAGCATAATTTCAAAAAATAAGTAAAATAATAATAAGTCTATTGCACAAAATGATCCAATAACAAATCCCTCAAGAAGAAGAAAATATGCTATATATTCCTTAACTCTTGTTTTAATTGATTTTATACTAATCAAAAAACATATTGGAGTTAGAATTGTTGTTAATAAAATCATCGTTAATGAAATCCCGTCTATTCCGAGGTAATACTTAAAACTTTGATTCTGAATAATGCGATATATCTCAATAAATTGAAAGCCTTCCTCTGCTTTATTAAAATCAAGTAAAAGTTTTATTGAAATTACAAGTGTTATAAAGCTTATTACCAATCCATAATTAAAAAAATTTTTATTATTGTTGGTTTTGATGAAAAGAGCTCCTATCGCACCAGCTATTGGAATAAATGTTAAAAGAGAAAGTATCGGTATATTATTCATTGCCTAATCTATAAAATTGTTGATTATATTGAGATGAATTAGTATAATATCGTTAAAGAACATGATGTAAATTTCAATTTACTAGATAAATATTTTAGTTTTTAATGTTCATTAAACAAGATTTATAAAGAAATTCAACATGTTTAAAGTCTAAATTTTTACAAAAATAATTAGTTTTTGCAATATATTTTTAACAATTTATGACAATTAAGTTAGACGATGCCCAAATTAACCTCTGGAAAGACTTAAAAGAATTAGCTAGTTATTTGGACAAATCTCGCTCAATAAAGCTTTTTAAAAAACTTATTGGCTATAGTAATAATCTTGGTAAAGATAAACAATATCCTCACATTAATAGAAGAAAAAGCTCAGAAATTGCCAATAATTGCAATGGTTTATACATAGTTGGTAAGCCAGGAAGAGGAAAAACAATGTTGATGAGAAAATTTTACGAAGAGATCAAAAATAGAGGTAAAATATATTTTCACTTCAATAGCTTTATGCTTGAAGTACATCAAAATCTTCATAAATTACGTAGTGAGAAAAATAAATGTAAGGACGAATTAATTGAGGTAATTAAAAGAATTGTAAAAAATAAAAAGATTCTTTGTTTTGATGAGTTTCAGGTTAATGATATTGCTGATGCCATGATTCTTGAAAGAATTTTTTTATATCTATTTAATAATAATATCTTTGTTATCATGACATCCAATAATGAGCCAAGTGAATTGTACAAAAACGGCCTTCAAAGAGAATTATTTATTAAATTTATCAATAATATTTTTCTTAAAAATATTGTGGTTGTGAGCATGGAAGGGTCAAAAGACTATAGATTGCAATATTCAAGCAATATTCATAAAAGATACTTTATTAACAATAGATTCAATAGAGTTTATATCAAATCTGTTATTGATCATTTTATTCCTCAAGGATCTCTTTTAAAAAAAGAAATTATTGTATGGGGAAGGTCTTTGGTTGTTAATAAATGTTATAAAAATATTGCAATTTTTGATTTTGAGGAATTATTCAAAAATAATTTATCTGCAGCTGATTATAAAGAAATTTGTAAAAAGTTTGATTTAGTTTTTATATTTAAAATTCCTATTTTTAAAAAAGAAGATAAGAATGAGGCTATAAGATTTATGAATTTTATTGATGAGGTATATGAAGCTAAAGTAGCTCTGATGATTCTTGCTGATAAAAAAATTGATTGCTTATATGAAAATGAAAATGATAAAATATTATATTCAAGAGTTTTGTCTAGATTAAAAGAAATAAAAACCGATTTTTATTGGAACAATAGTAAATTTATCAAAAAATATGATTAGATTATTAATAAAATTTTGGCCAGCATTAATACCAATCCTTATTTTTGTTATTTTGATAATAATTTTTAGAAAAAAGAAGAGTAATAAAAAAATTATAAATGGAGAATATGTAATAGATGGTAAAGAAAATTTGGTAAGCAAAAAAAATAAGAATTTTTCTTTCGATAATCCTTATTTTGTTTATATGATTTATGCTACAATAATTATGTTTTTATTATCAATTTTTTTGATTATTTATAACCAAGATAGAAAAACCTTAAGAAATATATCGGCACAAGATTATAATCATGCAATAGAAAACGATTAGTAATTTTTAAGATTTTTTGTAGATTTTGCTAATGCTGATACCATAACCTCTTTTGCGCCATTTTTTTTAAGCGATTTAGCGCACTCATTAACAGTTGATGAGGATGCCACAACATCATCAACAATTATTATTTTTTTATTTTTAACAAGTTCTTTATATTTCTCATTTAAAATTATCGAATCTTTTACATTGGCAGATCTTTGTTTCATTGAAAGATTTTTTTGACTTCTTGCCATAGATTTTCTAGACAATAAGTCTGGATATAACTTTAAATGATTGTGAGTTTTTATTATTTCTTTACAAAGTAGCAATGATTGATTATATTTTCTTTTTCTAGCTCGAGATTTGTGAAGGGGTACCGGTGCAATAATCTCATAATCATTAGTTTTCTCGGCAAGGTTTTTTGCTAAAATTCTACCCAATTTAACAGATAGATGTGTTTGATCGTTATTTTTGAATTGCAAAATTGCAACTCTAATTGTTTCATTGTAAAAAAATACCGATTCGCAATAATCAAAATATATATTTTTATTTTTAAAGCATTTAGCGCACAGAGAATCAAAGTTAATTTTATTAATCAAATTTGTGCAACAAACTTTACATTTTGGCTCAAGAATATATTTAAGTTTTCCCCAATCATCTTCGCAAAATGAAGAGTTGGGTGATATTAATTTGTTGCATGTTATGCATCTATCGGGGAATATTATATAAAGTATTTTTTTTATAATTTTTTTTATCATAAATGATTTTTAATAGAAATTTATTGGCTTTAAACCACAAAAGAATGGCATCAACATTCATTAATAATAGTTTTCTTCACCATGAAATTGCTTTAAGAATGCTTGATAATATAGATATTTGCGGGTATTCATTTGAAAATGGTTTAGAAATTTGTGGTTTAGATAACTTCCTTTCAAAGGCTATATCAAAAAAACTAAAAGTGAAGAATTTTCTTACAACAAATCTTGTTAGTAGTTTTGAAAGTGATTTTGTTGTAGATGATGAAGAGTTGGATTTTAAAGAAAAGAGTTTTGATTTGATTGTTAGTAATTTAAACCTTCATTTTATTAATAATCTAGAAATATTTTTGTTAAAAATAAATTCTTTTTTGTCAAAAGATGGTATTTTTGTTGCAAGTTTTTTTGGAGAGCAAAACTTATCAGATTTAAGAAATATTGTCATAGATACAGAAATGTCATTGTCGGGTTCTGCTTCTCCAAGATTTATTCCCTCAATTGATTTAAAAATGATTTCAAAACTTTTTCAGAAAGCAGGCTTTGCAAATGTAATTTCATCTTTAGAGATTTTAGACGTTCATTATGCTGAATTTTCAAAACTGCTCAAAGACATTAAGAATATGGGACAGGGCAATATTTTGGTCAAAAAGTCTAATAAATTTGTTACAAAAAAGTTTTTAGATGAAATATTAAAAAACTATTCTATAATAACCAAAACAAAAGGTCTTGAAAATAAAGCAAGATTTGAAGTTATAATAATAACCGGTTTTAAAAAGTAATGAAAAAGCTCCACATAAAGACTTATGGATGTCAAATGAACGTCTATGACTCTGATAGAATGCAAGACCTAATGAATGCTGTTGGTTATGAAAATACCGATAAAATAGAGGATGCAGATATGGTAATAATAAATACTTGCCACATCAGAGAGAAAGCTTCTGAAAAATTATTTTCTGACCTTGGAAGGGTCAGAATTCACAAAGAAAATAAAAATGGGCAAATGATTGTTGCGGTTGCGGGTTGTGTTGCGCAAGCCGAGGGTGAAGAGATTTTTAAAAGATCAAAAATAGTAGATATAGTTGTTGGTCCAGAAAGCTATCAAACACTTCCAGACCTTGTTGGAAAAGTTTTAAGGGAAAATAAAAAACAAATTAACTTAGATTTCTCTCCTAATGAAAAATTTGATTTATTGCCAAATTCAAAAAACCTTAATCAGGCTAGCTCTTTTCTAACTGTACAAGAAGGTTGCGACAAGTTTTGCACATTTTGCGTAGTGCCATATACTAGGGGTTCTGAATATTCCCGAGATGTAAAAAGTATTTATGAAGATGCCTTAAGGCTTTCTGAAGAGGGTGTTAAGGAGATATATCTTCTTGGGCAAAATGTTAATGCATATCACGGCTTTGATGAAAACAGAAATCAATCTAGTCTTGCAAAACTTATAGAAAAGATAGCATCAATTGATTCAATCGAAAGAATTCGTTACACAACTTCTCACCCAAGAGATATGACTCAGGAGCTTATCAATGTTCATAGGGATGTTGGAAAATTAATGCCATTTCTTCATCTTCCCGTTCAGTCGGGATCTAATAATGTTTTAAAGCTTATGAATAGAAAGCATACAAGACAAGAATATTTTGATATTATAGCAAGGCTTAGAGAGGCATGTCCAGATATCGCATTATCATCAGATTTTATTGTGGGATTTCCCGGTGAAAGTGACAAAGATTTTAATGACACGATTGATTTAATAGAAAAAGTTAAGTTTTCTCAATGTTACTCGTTTAAATATTCAAAAAGACCGGGAACGCCGGCTTCTGAGTCTTCAATGCAGGTTGAAGAAACTATTAAAGATGAGCGCCTTGCACAACTTCAAAAGCTTTTAACTCAGCAACAAATTGATTTTAATAATAGCTTTAAAAATAAAACTCTTAAAGTTCTATTTGAAAAACAATCTCCAAAATCTTTAAAAACTTCTTCTAACAATAAGATCCAGCTTTGGGGCAAGAGTCCTTATCTTCAGTCGGTTATTATTGATCTTGATAGTGAAGAGGAGGCAAGAAATATTTTTGGAAAAATTCATGATGTAGAAATATTAAATTCGAGACCAAGCAGTTTGGTTGGAAGAATTAATAATATTTCCCATTCTAATTAAGAATATCTTTTTGCTAGTTATAAAATCTTTGATTCTTTGAAGACATTTCGTTTAAAAGGTCGCAAACCTCAAAGCGTTGAGAAATTTTATCCTGGAATTTATTTAAATTTTCTACTACCTTACTTATTCCGATATTATCTGCATATTTTAAAATTCCACCTCTAAATGCTGGAAATCCAGTTCCCATTATCATTGCCATATCAAGATATTGAGCATCTTTAACTATGCCCTCCTCAATACATCTAGCAGCTTCATTAATCATTATCATGAAACAGCGTTCAACGATATCTTTTTCTAAAATATATTGAGATGTAATATTTTTAGAAATTTGTAATTTTTTTATTATTTCAGAAATTTCTGGATTAATTTTTAAATTTGTAGATGAATTATTTTCGTGAATATAAAAACCTTTTTCAGTTTTTTTACCAAGAAGATTTTTGTGATTGAGATATATTTCCATTAAAAGATCTGAAACTCTCATTCTTTCGTGGAAATTTTCTTCGAGAAGAAGCGCGACTTTACATCCAACATCAATACCAACTACATCAGCAAGCAAAAATGGTCCCATAGGCATTCCAAAATCTTCTATTAACTTATCTATTAATCCTATATCATTATTTTCTTGAAGAATGTATGATGCCTCATTCATATATGGAAGGAGAATTCTGTTTACTAAAAATCCTGCCTTATCTTTTACAACAATTGGCGTTTTGCCCAATGATTTTGCTAAGCTTACAACCTTAGCTATAGTTACGTCAGATGTTTTTTTCCCCCTTATAACTTCAACAAGAGGCATTTTATTTACTGGATTAAAGAAGTGCATCCCGGCAAATCTTTCTGGATATGTTAGGGATTCAGACATCTTGTCTATAGAAAGCGAAGAGGTATTGCTTACAATAATGGCGTTGCCAGGAACTTTTTTTTCCAGCTCGGAAATTAAATTCTTTTTTATGGTTAGGTTTTCAACAACTGCTTCAACTATAAAGTCAACGTTTGCAAATCCATTAAAATCAAGAGAAGAAGTTACTTTTGATGATTTAATATCTATCTGGGATTTTGTTAATTTTTTTATTTTCTTTAATTGATCAAAAACTTTAAATATTTGGTTATATCCAATTGATATTGCCTTTTGAGAAACATCTTTTATTCTTACATTTATATCATTGTTTGCAAATAGCCAAGCTATTCCTCCCCCCATAACTCCGGCACCAATAACGGCTGCGTTTTTTGGTGAGTATTCTTTGAAATCAAATTCCTTTCCGATTATTCCGCTATCTTTTTTTATCTTTTCGGAAATAAAAAATAAATCAATGAGATTCTTGCAAATATTACCGATGACAAGTTCACAAAATGCCTCCACCTCTATTGCAAATCCTTTATTTGAATAGGTATTTCCATATGTTCTTTTTACCACTTCAAGAGCGTAGAATGGAGCCGGGTATTTACCCTTCGTTTTTTCCCACAGATCCTTGCTTGCAAAATAGTAAATGAAATATTTTACAAGAAGAATTGACTCAAATATAAATCTTTTTTTGGCGGCAGAATTACGATTTACCAAGAATTGATTCTTATTTTCCTTTTCAATAATTTCAGTAACGAATTTTGTTAGATTTTCTTCGAGAAATTCTTTGTGAGAAATAAGGTCAACAAGGCCTATTTTGAAGGCTTTATTTACATCAATTGGTTTACCTGATAGAATTATTTTTAATGATTCTGTTGCCCCAACAAGTTTAGGAAGTCTCTGAGTCCCTCCAAATCCCGGAATAATTCCAAGATTTACCTCTGGAAGACCCATAAGAGTTTTTTTACCTATAACAGCAACTCTGTATTTACAAGCAAGCGCAAGCTCAAGTCCTCCACCAAGACAAGAACCGTTTATTACTGCGATTGTTGGAATTTTGAGATTGGCCAATTTACTTAAAATATTTTGACCTCTAGTAACTTTATTTTTTGCTTCCGCAATATCTTTTATATCTTTGATTTCGTTAATATCAGCGCCAGCAATAAAATTATCTTTTTTAGCTGATGATATCAATAAAATTCTAATAGCTTTATTGCCATCGATTGCATTAAGAGATGATTCGAGTTCCGCTAAAACGTCCTTAGATAAAATATTTACCTTCTGATCAAGGAGATCAAATTCAAGATTTGCAACTCCGTTTTTATCAAGAAAAAATTTAATATTGGACATTTTAAAATAAATTATTTTAGTGTGACAAAAACTTTTCAGCTTCTAATGCAGCCATACAACCGCTTCCAGCAGCAGTAACAGCTTGGCGATATATTTTATCTTGAATATCTCCGGCCGCATAAATACCTTCAATATTTGTCGAAGCCGAACCTTTTTTTGTAATTATGTATCCTTCGCTGTCAATATCAAGATTGGTTTCTTTAAAAATTCCAGAATTTGGTTTATGACCTATCGCAACAAAAATACCATCAACTTTTAATTCTTTTAAAGAATTGTCATTAGTGTTTATGAGAATAGCTCCGGTTACAGATTTTGAAGGATTTTCAGTTCCAACTATTTCTTTTACATTATGATTCCAAATAACTTCAATTTTAGGATTTCTAAATAATCTTTCTTGAAGAATTTTTTCAGCACGAAATTTATCTCTTCTGTGGATAATGTAAACTTTACTTGCGTGATTTGTTAGATAGAGCGCTTCTTCTACGGCGCTATTACCACCCCCAACAACTGCAACAATTTTATTCTTAAAGAAAAAACCATCGCATGTGGCGCAGCCAGATACTCCATATCCTTGAAATTTTCTTTCGGAATCCAGTCCAAGCCATTTTGCTTGCGCGCCAGTAGAAATTATTACTGAATCGGCTTCAAAAATTTCTTCGCTTTCGGATATAGCGATAAATGGTCTTTTTGAAAAATCAACAGATTTAATATGGTCAATTATAATTTTTGTACCGACATGCTCAGCTTGCTTGTGCATTTGTTCAACTAGCCATGGACCTTGTATCGGGTCTGCAAATCCTGGATAATTTTCTACATCAGTTGTGATTGTAAGCTGCCCACCTACCTGCATACCGGTAACAAGAATTGGTTCAAGATTTGCTCTTGCAGCATAAATTGCTGCAGTGTACCCAGCCGGTCCTGAACCAATTATTAAAAGTTTAGTTTTGTTTTTTTTCATTTTTTTATGTCTTCTTAATTTATAGCATTAGCATACCGCCATTAACGTGAAGAGTTTGTCCGGTGATATATCTGGCCTCATCGCTTGCAAGAAATGCAACTCCTGTAGCAATATCTTCTGGTTTTCCCATTTGTTGCATTGGAATTGAAGATAATATCGATTGCTTTTGTGATTCAGTTAATATGTCGGTCATTGCAGTTTGAATGAAGCCTGGTGCTATACAATTAATTGTTATTCCCCTGCTTGCAACTTCTAGAGCAAATGATTTGCTCATACCAACCATTCCAGATTTAGAGGCAACGTAATTGGCTTGTCCAGGATTTCCTGTAAATCCAACTACAGAGGATATATTAATTATTCTACCATTTTTTCTTCTAATCATTTTTTTTATTGCTGATCTGTTTAGAATAAACGTGGATTTTAAGTTCACATTTAAGACTTGGTCCCAGTCATCATTTTTAATTCTTAGCGCAAGATTATCTTTAGTCACTCCTGCATTACAAACTAGAATATCAATTTGCCCCTGAACTAATTCCTCTGCTTTGTCAAACAGGGCTTCAACCTCATCAATATTTGATAAATTACAAGTTAATATCTTAGAATTTTCTTCACCAAGATTTTTTTGAAGCTCTTTTAGCTTTTCCTCTCTTGTGCCAGAAATAACAACATTAGCGCCAAGACTGACTAGTGTTTGAGCTATAGATGCTCCGATTCCTCCTGTAGCTCCTGTAATTAGAGCATTTTTTGATTTTAAATTAAACATAAAATAATAGTTGTTATTAACCTTTATTATATTAGCAAAATATTTTTTTAAAAACAATTCATATTGACTAAATTTTTACTGCACAATTTCAATTAATCTATTCATTTTTTCGATTTCTTTCTTCGAATAGCCTTTTTCTTTTGTATCTATTTTTAATTCATCTATTTTTGTGGTAGATAAATTTTTATCTTTTTCAGTATCCGTCTTTAATTCTTGACTATCTTCAACTATGTCCTCTATTTTGTCATCGAGTGTTTGAGGATTATTTTTTGAAATAAAGTCCTTTTTTATTTTATTAATAGAGTTTTTAACAACGGGATCAACAAATATACCAAAAGGCTCTATGATAAACCTTGTTTTTGCTTCATAAAGCCAAACTGGCATCGAGTCTTTTTTACTTTTATCTGAAATATTTTTACCAACGATAATTACATATAGATTTGTTGTTATCGCATACACAATACCAAATAAAATTAAAGTTTTAGGGATAGAGTATATAACCGCAAGTATTTGGCTTGTTGAGGATGATAATTTATTATCAAGATGAGATGACAATTTTCTTGTGGATAAAATAAATCCTATGTAGGAAAAAATAAATATTATCGTTGCTGATATTATGTTTGAAATCTCTATATTTTTTGAATATTCAAAAACAAATTTAGATAAAAATGGAAAAAGTAAAAATGTTGCAAGAATTGTGAATATTATTGTTAAAAGTGCAAAAATTTCTTTTATGAATCCTCGCATAAAAGCAAACAAAACTATTCCAATTGCCGAGAATATAAAGATAAGATCAAACATGTTTAATGTTGCTGACATATTTTTAAAATTTGTTTTTTTTGAATAGCCTAATAAAAGGGAGATTATTTTTAATATCTTTAAAAGATTTTACTTTTCCACTTTCATCAACAATCAATTCTTTTGAGTATTCGCAAATTTTTTCAGAAATTTTTTTTATTTCAAATTTAAATTTCTCAAACTTCATTACTTTTGAAATTTCTTTATCAATAAAACTCTTTGTTTTATCAAGATTTTCAGATTCATCATTTATAAATATAAAAAATCCATGAGATATAATTTTCAAGAGGATTAATCTTTTTGTGTAGTAGTTTAAATCAGTAGATTTGTCGTTTGTTTTTCTCCAAATAAAATCCGATATATCAAAAGAATTCTTTGAGGAATTAATTATATTTTGAGATGCTTGATTAAAATCAAAGTTAATATTTTTAAAATAAAAATTATAAAGCTGAGTAACGAATTCTTTTTGTTGCTTTTGAACATCAAAGAAAGAATATAAGCATAGCCTAATTTTGTCTCTAATTTTCAAATTATCAAAATCGGGATATGTTGATATTTTTTCTTCAATCAAATATTTGATATCTTGGGCATACATATCGATTAAATCATTGACACCATTTTCAAATATAACATTTTTAAAACCTTTATCAAAACCGCATAAAACTAACGCGTCTTCAAGAGTTTTTTCAGAAATTCCAGAAGATTTGGCGATTTCAATAAATTTTTTATATATAATTAATGAATCTCGATTATTTGTCATCTTAATTTACAAAAAATTTATAAAAAAACTTGAGTATATTTAACTAGATTATAAAATAAAAGCAATTTTAATTTTTTAAAAAATAAATGGTTACTAGCGAAAAACTTCTTCCGGTTCATAAAAGATTTAACATATCATTTTCCCATGGTGAGGGAGTTTATCTTTATTCTAACGAAGATAAATATCTTGATTTCGGAGCTGGAATCGCTGTAAACGCTCTTGGGCACTGCCATCCAAAGCTTGTTGAAGCGCTTACAAATCAGGCAAAAAAGTTATGGCATGTTTCAAATATATATAACGGAAACGAGCTCAATAATTACGCAGAAAAGTTGGTAAACAATTGTTGCGCTGATTATGTTTTCTTTTGTAATTCTGGCGCTGAGGCTGTTGAATGCGCAATAAAAATGATTAGAAGATATTTTTATGTTTCGGGTTTTAAAGAAAAAAACAGAATAATTACTTTTACAGGGGCTTTTCATGGAAGAACAATAGCTACAATTTCTGCTGCAGGAAAGGAAAAATATCTTGAAGGATTTCGCCCAGCTCTCGAAGGCTTTGATAATGTTGAGTTTGGAAATATTGAGGCTGTAAAAAAGGCTATTACCAATAAAACTGCAGCAATTCTAATTGAGCCAATTCAAGGAGAGGAGGGTATAAGAGTTGCCTCTAAAGAATTTCTTCAAGAATTAAGAGCGCTCTGTGATAAAAATTCTTTATTACTAGCTTTTGACGAGGTTCAGTGCGGTATGGGCAGAACCGGCAATCTCAATGCTCATAAATATTTTGATATTGAGCCAGATATTACATCTGTTGCAAAGGCTATTGGAGGTGGATATCCACTTGGAGCGTGTCTTGCAAAAAAAGAGGCGGCAAAAGGAATGACTTATGGAGTTCATGGAACAACTTATGGAGGAAATCCTCTTGCTATGTCAGTTGCTAACGCCGTTCTGGATGTTATGCTTTCAGAGGGTTTTTTAGAAAATGTTAAAAGGGTTAGTGAAATATTAATTAGAGGTTTAAAAAATTTAAAAGATTCCTATCCAGATAAAATTGTTGAGGTTAGGGGGGTTGGATTAATGATCGGATTAAAGTTAGCTGATAAAATTGAAAATCTTAAATTTGTAGAAAAGTTAATAGAGAATCGTTTACTAACCGTTGGAGCTTCAGAAAATGTCGTAAGAATTTTACCTCCACTTATAATAAATGACGAGCATGTTAAAGAAGCGCTAGATAAAATTGAAAAAACGTTAATAAATTTTTAAATGACGTCAAATATTAATGAAAAATTATTTTCCGATTTTGATCTATCAACTAATATTGAATATTTATCTGTTTTAAAAAAAATAGTTAATGAAAGTATTCATCCGGCCTTTTTGTGTTCGCAGATTAAAATTGAAAATCCAAATTATTTTTCAATAATATATTCTAATAATCTATTCATCGATGAATTTGGCAATGGGCATGAAAGCTTAATTGGTAAAAGTCATGATTTTTTATTTGAAGAAATTGAATTAAATTATGATTCTGTAGATCAAAACGAATACTCTAGAATGATAATTGCTATTAAAAATAAGCAGGAAGGTAATTTTATTTTTAACTTACCGGTGTATCATCGCGGTATAAAAGAGGTGCTAAAATTTCAATTAAAATTAGTGCCATTTTTTAATCAAGAAAATAAAAAAACTTATTTGATATTCGTTTTTGAAAAACAAAACGATAACTCAGTTATAAATTCCTATCCTTTATCTCAGAATCAAATTCTTATTAAGACCCTTGAGAGATCTCTCAGCAATGAAAAGCTTCTGAGGCAGATTAGCTACCTGATTATTTCAGATAAAACTATAAAAGAAATTTCATTGATGATTGCAGAGCTTATTTGTTATCATCTAAAGGTTGATAGATGCATAATTAATGATATTAGAGATGATAAGCCAAATTTCATTGTTGAGTTTAGTAATTTCGGTTCTAGATACATAACTTATGGTGATGAATCTGCAAAAGAAGAAGATGTTAAAAATTATGTAATTTTTCATAATGAATTTTACAAAAAAATATCCTCAGGAAACTCTGTAAAAAATAATAGCTCTCTTTTTGTTGTTAACGATATAAGGTCAGATCCTGCTTTTTATAAATTTAGAAAAATATACCAAGATTTTAATGTTTTTTCAGAAATAACGGCAATTACTTCATTCGATAACAAAATTAATGGATCAATACATATTCATTGCTCAGAGAGAAGAAATTTTAACATGGAAGAGATCCAGCTTCTTGAAATAATTTCTGAGCAACTATCTATTGCTATTGATAGGTCTTATTCTGTTGAGAGGGTAATGATTGCCAATCACAAGCTTCTTATTAGAACTCTTGAGTTAAAACAAGCAATTAAAAAGGAAAAAGAGCTTAGAAAGACACAGTCTGAATTTGTTGCCCTTGTTTCTCATGAGTTCAAAACTCCGCTACAAATTATTGATTCTAATCGAGAAATGATTTCTAGAAAAATTAAAAATCTTAATCTAGTTGATGATTCAATTCTTAAATATTTAGAAAAAATTAAGAGCGGGATATTTAAGATGAATGGTCTTATAAGCACAACTCTAAACCTTGCTAGAATAGAATCTGGTAGAGAAAAAATGGGTTTAAATAAAGTTAAATTTTATATAAATGATTTAATTTATGATATTATTGATAAAGTTAACAATTTAGCGTTAAGTAAAAATATTTCTATTAATCTTTTAAATTTCGATAATCCAATAGAAATTTTTGCTGATCAAAAAATGCTAGATCATGCCTTTACAAATTTAATTTCAAATGCTATAAAATACTCAAGAGATAATTTATCAGTTGATATCACTTTGTTAGTTAGCAATAAAAATGTTATTGTTGAAGTTTTGGATCGTGGAATAGGAATACCAGAGGAAGATTTAAAAAATATAGGTAAAAAATTTTTCCGCGCTAGAAATACCCTCTCTGTTTCTGGCACTGGTATCGGGCTTTATATTACTAAATATTTTATTGAGCTTCATAATGGCTTTATTGAAGTTGATAGTAAAATTGATGTTGGAAGTAAATTTTCAATATCCATTCCTTTGTTTTAATTTATTTTGTTAATGCGTAATTTTATTTTTACATTATTAATAATTGCTCTTGCTTCCATTGAAAGCTTATTTGCTCTTGAGCAAGAGAATTACCCAAATATTTCTGGCCAGATTTTATTTGAATCCAGAAATGATTCTATTTTGTCGACAAAAGAAAGGGATTTAAAAAGTTTTAATGGTTATATAAACATTGAGCCGGATTTTAATTTAAACTTTGATGAGAATTGGTCGATTCAAACAGGTTGGAGAATATTGCCGATATTTGATAGAAAATATGATTACCCCGAAAGATCCAGATTTATTCTTGGAAATAATAGGGGGGTAAACCAAGATAGCACTGGTTTAATAATAGAAGAATTAAAGGTTCATTTTGAAAATGAAGACATGAAGTTTTCTGCTGGAAAGATTGACCCTACTTTTGCAACGATGTACAGAAGATCAAAAAGAATCGGGCTTTTTATTACTGATTTTACAGAAGACTATGAGTTAAGGGAAAAAATTGGATTTAGCGTTTCTGGTCTTCTAGAGGATAGCGAGGTTACTGCTAATACTTTTTTTTCTGACACCACTGGTTTGAGTGATAGCGGTTTCAAGCACAGAAAAAGACAGAGTCCGAATGACGGATTATCTTCAAATACAGGTACATTATCATCATTTTCCCTTACAATAGAGGGACAGAAATTTTTTGGAGTTGAAAATCTTTATTACAATGTTGGGTACAGAAATATGAATGTTGAGGCTAGAGATGAGTTATCTAGAAAAGAAAAGGGCTATACTCTTAATCTGGAATATCTGCACAAAATTGGAAAGAATACCTCGATTGTCCCATTTTTTGAATATGTTAGGTTAGATAATTTTACTGGTCATAAAAATCGTGATGCAATATATTTTACCTCTGGAATTATAGGTAAATATAGTGGCTGGACAGCTAGTTTAGCTGGAGTAGTAAGAAATATAGATAACAACTATTCATTGGCATCGAAATCCAAAACCAATGACAGCTTATTTACGGCTAATATTGGTTACAAATTTAGTAATAACATAGCAATAGATTTAAGTAGGGCAAATGTTAAAGAGGATTCAAAAAAAGCATCTATGATTGGAGTTATTATCAGTTATTTATATAAATTCTAATGATATTACTTGGATTAGAAAATATTGGTCAATCGTTAGTATCTTCGGGAATCATTCATTCTCCTTTATTTCATCATTTAGTAATGCATGAAATGATGCACAGCTTTTTCAGTGTTGTAAGAAAAAGAAGGAGTAGGGTTATTGGCAGAAGTCAAATTAGAAGAATTGCAAATAGAAAAAGAAGAAGGTTTGTAGATAACATAATAATGCACCATAGAAGGCTTCACGATAGAAATAGGCAGATAATAATTGCCTCGGCAAGAAGTAGGGTTTTATCAAAAGACTCTGGAGTAAAAAATTCTATAGATTTAGAGTCTAGAAAATGGAGAGATAGAGTTGATGTTAAGGATAGAGGTGCAATTATCAGGGGAAGGGTTGATGCCAGAAGAGTAAGGGCAAGAAGCAGGTGGATTAGTGTGAAGGATTTATAATTTTTCTAACAAGATATAGCTATCAACGTTATTTCTCATGGCCTTTTTTAAAATTTTGTAGCTATTTTTACAATTTTCGTTAACTAACATTTTGCAAAAACTTATAAATGCCACTTTGTTATCTTTTGACAAATCATTAAGCCAATTTGCAATGCTATTTTGAACGTAAAGCGAATCATCGTTTTTTAAATTATTTAGCAATGTAAATGCTATTTGAGGATTGGTTTTTAAAAAATTAATATGTTTGCACCAAACGCCTCTCGGCCTTGTTATTTCACAACTAAATCTTCTTAGATATGGGCTTTTATTTTTACTAAAATTAGTAAGAATTTTTATAGATTTATCAATATTTTTTAAAACTTCGTTTCTTAAAGAAAGCCATGCAAATTCTCTAACCATGAAATGAGGGTCGTTGGCAAAAAATTTAATTTTAGAAAATTTGCTATTAATGTTATATTTATTTTGATAGCCAATCATGAGTGCCGCAACAGATCTAATGGAATCATATTTGCTTAATTGACATTTTTTTAGTAAAAATTCGAAACCTTGATCAGTATTTGATATTTCTGTAAGAGATTTACTTATCGCGTGAATTATTTTGATATTTGTTTTTTTGTCGACTCCCTCTAATTTATTTTTACAAAATTTGTAATATTCAGGTTTGTTATTTTGTATTAAAAAATCTTTTAGAATCTTCATCAAATCTAAGCTAAGCCATTGTACAAGATTTCTTGATTCAGAGTGATTTTGGACTAAGAAATCTTTGTGCTTTTTCAAATTTACAAGAAATTAATTTTATTCCCAGCTCTCGGATATTTTGGTGTCAACTTTAAGGGGACATTTTAAATTTGCTGCATTTTCCATAATATTTTTTATAATTTCTAAAGTTTCTTCGCACTCTTCAATTGGAGATTCAATTAGCAACTCATCATGGATCTGTAAAATAATTTTTGATTTAGATTTTATCTGTTGAAACTTTCTTTCAAGATTAATCATTGCTTTTTTAATTATTTCTGCAGCACTTCCTTGAATCGGAGCATTAATTGCAAGTCTTTGGGCTTCAGACTTTATAATAGGATTTTTATCGTTAATGAGAGGGATGTAACATCTTCTCAATGATAGAGTTTCAACAAATCCATTAGCGCTGGCAAAATTAATTGATGATTTCATGTAATCATCAATTCCTTTGTAATTCTCAAGATAAGATTTTATATATTGGGATGCTTCAGTTCTTGTTATTCCAAGTTGTTTAGCTAGTCCAAACGAACTTATTCCATAAATTATTCCGAAATTTATTGCCTTAGCTTTATATCTTAATTCTTCGCTTACTAAATCTTCTTCAATATTAAATATTTGAGATGCTGTTATTCGGTGAATATCTTTATCATCATTAAACGCATTAATTAAACTTGTTATATTTGCAGTGTGGGCAATTACTCTCAACTCGATTTGAGAGTAGTCTGCAGAGATGATCTTGTAACCTTTTTTTGCAACAAAACATTTTCTAATCTCTTTACCATCTATGGTCTTAACGGGAATGTTTTGAAGATTGGGATTAAAAGAGCTAAGCCTTCCAGTTATTGTATTTATTGAAGATAAATGAGTATGAACTCTTTTTGTATTTAAGTTTATGTCTTTTACAAGAGAGTCGGTATAAGTATTTTTTAATTTTGTAAATTTTCTAAATTCAAGTATCTTTCCAGCTATCTTGTGGCCATCATGTTCAAGATCCTCCAGAACCTCTGAATTAGTTGATAAAGCTTTAGTTTTTTTTGATTTTTTTGTTGAAATTAGGCCCATCTTTTCAAAGAGTATTTTGCCTAATTGCTGACTTGAAGAAATATTAAATTCTTCACCAGTTATCTCAAATATTTCTTGCGTAAGGTTGTTAATTTTGTTTTCAAACTTTTTTGAAAGAAAAAATAACCTATCTTTATCAATTGATACGCCGGCAAACTCAATTAATGCAAGAATTTTTAACAATTTTTTTTCGAGTGATTCATAGCAATTAGATATTTTTTTATGAAAAATATTTGGATAAATACATTTAAATAACTCATGTAAAATAAATTGACGATATTTAACTAGTTCGATCATTTTATTTGAGTCAATCTCATCAATTTTATTTTTTTCTATTAGTAAAAATAAATCATCAAATTCTTTATTAATTAAATTTTCTGAAAGATTGTTTTTTATTAGATCTTGAAAAGAATTTTTTGTTGAAGAATTGGACAGGTGATTTATTAGATATAAATCTTCAAATGAAGAGATTTCAAAATCTGAAATATCAGCGTCTAAAAAAAGTAACTCTCTTAGAAATCCTTTTAGATCTAAAAATATTTTTTTTATAGAATGATTTTTTAGAATCTTTTCAATAAATTTTATTTGAAGGTAACTATTGTTTTGCTGAATTATTTTATTAGCAAAAAGATCGTCATTGGAGCTCTTAAAAGTTTCTATTCTTGAAAAATATATGTCTTTAATATCTTCATTATTTCTAAATGTCGATATTGAAAAATCTATGAAATTTTCATGCTTAATAAAGTCAAATATTATATTTCCGCACTCATTAGCCTTTTTATAAAATAAATCTTGACTTTCGGAGTTCTGAAATTGTTGAATTATGTAGTCTTTGTAAATTCCATTATTATTTGAGAGATTTTCGTTTGTATTTTGTTGACATTCTTGCTTAGGTGAGGATGTTTCTGAGATATTAAACTCTTTTTTAATTCTTTCGCTAAGAGATTTAAATCCTTGCTTGAGAAGAAATTGAATTAATTTTTCTGGATTGATTTTTTTTAGCAATAGAAATTCATCATCAATATTATTTAAATCAACATCATCCTTTAATGTTATAAGTTTTTTAGATAAAAATGCACTCTCTTTGTTTTGGATAAGTGTCTCTTTTCTCTTTTCTTGCTTAATTTTTTCTAAATTATTATAAATATTTTCAAGACTACTAAACTCATTAATTAGTTCAGCTGCAGTTTTGGGGCCGATACCTTTAACCCCCGGAACATTGTCGGAAGAGTCGCCAATTAGTGACAAGATGTCTATTATTTGATTTGGATTTACAGAGAATTTTTCTTTAACTTCGTCAATGCCAAAAATTTTATTGCGCATAGCGTCAAACATATATACTTGTTTGTTGACAAGTTGCATTAAATCTTTGTCCGAAGATACAATAATTACCTCAAAGTTTTTTTGTAAATATTGTTTTGTTAAAGTTGCGATGATGTCATCCGCTTCAAATCCAACTTTTTCTACTGAGGCTATGTTGAGAGACTCTACAGCTTCTCTAACTATACTAAACTGAGGCTTTAAATCTTCAGGACATTCTGGCCTATTAGCTTTATAGGCATCATATATATCATTTCTAAATGTTTTAGAGCCGGCATCAAAAATAACAGCTACATGGCTTGCATCAATTCCTGCTAGTAGCTTTATTAACATGTTAGTAAAGCCATAAACTGCTCCAACCGGAGTTTTGTCTTCGCGAACTAATGGAGGTAAAGAGTGATATGCTCTGAAAACAAACCCATATCCATCAATTAGAACAAGTTTCTTTTTCATTAAAATTAAATTACTTGTTCCAAGGCATTAAGGCAAGAAATTTTGCCATTCCGCACCAATTAATTAAAGCGGTAAAAGCTAAAGCAAATCCAAAAAAAGTCGGAATAAAAATAAATTTTTCATCAATAAATACCGTAAATATGCTTCCAATAAAAATTATTGAGCCAATTGAAAGTCTAACTTGCCTTTCAATCGACATTTTATTAATCGATTTGCATTCAACTTCATTACCACAATTAACCCAGTTAATTATTCCGCCTTCCAAATTATATAAGTCGATATTTGGATTTTGGCTTAATATTTTTTCACATCCCTTTGTGGCGCGCCCCCCTTTTTGACAGTGAATAATAATTTTTTTGTTCCTAAATTCTTCTGGAATTTTTTCCTGGTCAAGACTATTAAGGGGTACAAGAATAGAATTTTTTATTGATCTTTCTTTGTTTTCATATGGCTCTCTGACATCAATAATACATGCTTCATTATTGTCTAGCCATTTTTTTGCTGTAGCTGGGTCAATGTTTCTAATCATAAAAATTTTCTTGTTTTTGATTTATAAAAAAATATAATTTACTCTAACCAATAAAGATATCATAATAATACAATATGACGATAATAATTACAATTTTCTTTTTAATAATTCTCAATGGCTTTTTTGCAATGTCAGAAATGGCAATAGTTGCTTCTAGAAAGCCCGCACTTAGAGATATGATAAAAAAAGGCAATAAATCTGCGCAAATTGTTATTGATATAATCGATAATCAGAGCATGTTTTTATCGGCAATACAAGTTGGAATTACCGCTATATCAACTCTCGCTGCTGCATATAGTGGCGCTACAATCGCCAAAAAGCTTGAAGATTTATTGTTATTAATTCCCTATATAGAATTTTATGCTGAGTCTATTGCTATTTCTATCGTTGTAGTTGTTATAACATATGTTTCTGTTGTAATTGGAGAGTTAATACCAAAAAGAATTGCCCTAAGAAATCCTGAATTAATTGCAACTTTTGTTGCCAGGCCGATGGTAAAGTTTTCAAAATTATTCCTTCCTTTTGTGAAGATATTTGATATTTCTGCTGAAATTGTTATGAAATTCTTTGGAATATTTGGTAATAACGAAGAAAAAGTTACAGAAGCTGAAATACACGCCCTGATAAACGAAGGTGCGGAAACTGGTTTAATAGAAAAATCTGAATATGAGATGATGAGAAGGATATTTCTTTTGGATAACAGGGATGCTAAATCAATAATGACGCATATCAGCGAAGTTGCAATGTTAAAAATATCAGATTCCGATACGCAACTAAAAAAGAAGCTAAATGAGGCAAGGCATTCAAGATATCCTGTTATTGATAATGACAGCTCTAAAGTGCTTGGAATAGTTGAAGCTAAAGAGATATTATCTGATTTTATATCAACTGCAAAAATTAATATTAGCAAATATATTAAAACCCCTCATTTTATTTCCGAAAATATAAATTGCTTAAAAGTTCTAGAAATGTTTAAAAATTCATCAATTACAATTGCTATTGTTATTGACGAATACGGGGTTACGCAAGGAATTATTACTGCGTCAGATATTTTTGAAGCAATTGTTGGAATAATTCCCGCAAATTATGATCAAAGTGATGAGGTTATGATTAAAAGTAGAGACCATAATTCATGGTTTGTCGATGGTTCGGCGCCAATTGAAGAAATATCGATAGTTGTCGGCATTGAAGATATATCATCTCATGAATTTGATACTATATCCGGCTTTGTTTCTGCAAATATTCCTAGTGTGGAAGAGGGTGCAAAATTTATTAAATATGGATATAGTTTTGAAATAATTGATATTGATGGAATAAAAATTGATAAAATACTTATAACTAAAATGATTTAGCGATGCCAAAAATTAAGCCAAAAATAAAAACCCAAAAGCATTCAACCTATCTGTATGGAATAAAGCAAGAAAAAATTGCAGAAATATTTCTTAAAATAAAGGGTTATAAAATTATTGCTAATAGATACAAAAATCCTTTCGGAGAAATTGATATAATTGCTCGCAAAGGAAAAACTCTTGTTTTTGTTGAAGTTAAAGCTCGAAAAAATAATGAACTTATTGAAACAATACTTAGGACAAAACAAGTGCAAAGAATAAAAAATTCTGCAGAGATTTTTTTAGCGAATAATGATTTTTCTGAGTGCGATATTAGATTTGATTTAATTTTGTTTTCAAAGACAAAAATTCCAATTCATTATAAAAATTATTTTTAATTAAATAACTTTATATCCAAGAAGAAACTCTTTGAGGTTCGCAATTTTCTTTCCCTCTCTTTGAAGTATTTGAGGTTGAATAAATCCGTTTTTACATTTTATAATAAATGATTGATCAACTATTTCTCCGTTTTTAAAATCAAGTAATTTAGAATTATTAAAAATAACCTCTTTTGCAGAAAAAATTTTAATTCTTTCATTTTTAACTTCTGTAAAGCATGTTAGATAACCGCTTAAAGCCTTAATTTTAGCTATTATTTCACTGACGTCTTTTGAAAAGTCTATTTTAGAATCTTCTTTCTTTATTTTGTAACATAGAGAAGATCTCTCGCTATCTTGCATTGTTAAAGAAATTTTATTTTCTTTAAAATTTATTATTGCATCAAGCGCCATTTCTGCACCAATATTTGCAAGCATTTCAGCAAGATCTGTGTATAAAAAATTTGGATCAATATCCAGTATTTTTTGAGAAATAATATCGCCGCTATCTATACCTTCATCCATTTTAATAATTGAAACTCCAGTTTTTTTATCTTGAGATAGAAGAGCGGATTGAATGGGCGTTGCTCCTCGATATTTAGGAAGTATAGAGGGGTGAATATTTATGCAGCCGAATTTAGTTGACTCAAGAATTGTTTTGGGTAGAATTATTCCATATGCAACTACAAGGGCAATATCAGCTTTTAAAGATTTAAACTCCTCAAGATTTTTTTCATCTTTAAAGTTTTTTGGCGTAAAAACCCTTAGATTGTTTATTTCGGCAAGTTTATGTATCGCGGATTTAGAGATTTTTTGTCCTCGATTAGCGATTTTAGGCTCTTTGGTGAAAACTCCGCATATTTCAACTTGTTTGCATTTTATTAGTTTTTCAAGGGCGGGACATGCAAATTCTGGAGTGCCCATAAAAATAACTTTCATTTTTTAAAAAATTTAGTAAAATAAATAAAAATTTTGTGATTAAGAGAATCGCAATGCAAATTTCAACATTATACAAAAAAAATATAATTTAACAACTAACTATTATTGTAATTTAAAAAAATGGATATTTTTGATAATAAAACTTCTAAATTTAGCTATAAATTATTTATTTTCGGCGTTATTTTGTCTATCTTTATTGCTTTTTTAGATATTTTTACTAAGAGATTAGTTTTTATGATAATTGATCAAAATGTATCATTATCAAACAATCTTATCGCGGAATATATTGTTGTTTCTGATTATTTTAATCTGGTAAAAGTTTGGAATAAAGGAGTTAGTTTTGGTCTTTTTAATAATTTCGAATATAGTAAAATTTTATTTTCTATTATAGTTTCTTTTATTGCGCTGATTATTTTAATTTGGATGTTTTTTTCTGATAGACTATATCTAACAATTGCTCTCGCATTTATAATTGGAGGGGCTCTAGGCAATCTGTGCGATAGAATTGCCCATGGAGCGGTTGCGGATTTTCTTGATTTCCATTTTAAATCATACCATTGGCCCGCATTTAATATCGCGGATTCTTTTGTTTTTATGGGTGTTGCTATGCTTATAATTGATGACTTATTTATCAATAAAAGAAAATCATGAAGAATCTTCTTGTAAAAATTTCTTTTTTGTTATATATTATGCTGGTAATTTCATGTTCTACGGAAAGGGAAGATCCGCTTATTATACCGCCAAATTTTAATGATATTCCAGACATAAATAATCCTGAAAAAATTGATAAATTAAACCCCAGTGAAGATGTTAAAAAAATTAAAGATTTATTATTAAATAATCAATAAAATGAGATCTAGTGCAAACCTTAACATAATTGTAAAATCAATTGAAAAAGCAACTTTTAAGACAGGAAGAGATTTCTCTGAGCTTGAGATTTTGCAAACCAACCCCGTTTCGGCCAATAAATTTGCTGTTGCATGTATAAAGAGAATTAAAGAAGTAATTGCTGAAGATTTACTAAAAATGAGGCCAAATTATAATATTTACTTTACGGATGGAGATGAAATTATTTCAAACCCAAATTGTGAATATTCTTTTTTAATAAATGCGGTTGATGGTCAAGAAAATCTCATAAGATCTATTCCAGATTTTACTATTGCAATTTCTCTTCGCCACCATGAAAATAGTATATTAAATCCTGTTGCGCTTGCAATAAATAAAATAATTGGGTCTGATCTTTATTATTGCGAAAAAGGATTTGGCGCCTTCTGCGGAAACAGAAGAATTAGGGTATCAAAAAGATCAAGTAAGGATTCTCTTATTTTGGCTACTGATAACAACTTGTCTCAAAATATGATTCACGATCTCAAATTGGAGAGATACTCTCTTAGAAATTATTCATGCCCAACTTTAGATATCGCATATTTAGCAAGCTCAAAGATTGATGGAATCATTTTTTCTAAAAATAATAAAAGTTTTAATAATTTTTTATTAATAGCTTTGGAGGCTGGCGGCATCGTAAAAGATTGTGGAGATAGCATATTAATTAGCAATGGAAGTTTCTAAAAATGCAATTTATTGATGAAGTAAAAATATATGTAGAGTCTGGAAGCGGAGGGAATGGTGCTGTTAGTTTTAGGCGTGAAAAATTTGTTCCAATGGGTGGACCTGACGGAGGAGATGGAGGAAGGGGGGGAAGTGTTGTTATTGAATGTGTAAAAAATATTAATACATTGATTGATTTTCGTTATAAACAGCATTTCAAAGCTGCTAATGGACAAAGAGGTCAAGGAAGAAATAAATCAGGTTTGTCTGGAGATGATCTTGTAATAAAAGTTCCGTTTGCAACTCAAATATTTGACAATGAAGGAAATTTTATTGTTGATCTGATGAGTGAGGGCCAAAAATTTGTTATTGCTAAGGGCGGGAGGGGAGGTCTTGGTAATACTAATTTTAAAAGCTCAATTAATCAAGCTCCTCAGTATGCCAAGCCTGGTGAATCAGGGGAGGGCTTCTGGATTAAGTTGCAATTAAAACTATTGTCAGACGCTGGCTTATTGGGTGTTCCAAACGCAGGAAAGTCAACTTTTCTTGCTTCCACAACAAGAGCTAAACCAAAAATTGCTGATTATCCGTTTACAACAATTAAGCCGCAACTTGGAGTAGTTTATATTGATGACAATGAATTTGTTCTTGCTGATATTCCTGGTCTTATAGAGGGTGCTAGTTTGGGGAGGGGTCTTGGGGATAGATTTCTTAAACATATAGAGCGTTGCAAAATTCTTCTACATATCCTTGATGGATCAAGAGAAGATATGATTGAGAATTATGAAATAATAAGAAATGAGCTCTCACTTTACAATAAAGATTTGGCTGATAAAAAAGAAATAATTGCAATTAACAAAATCGATATTTTAAGCAAAGAAGATTTGCAAATAAAAAAAAGAGAATTGAGTAAATATTTAGAAAAAAGATATTCTAAAAAAAATAAGATATTTACAATTTCTACAGCCTCTTCTATTGGCCTAAAGGATGTTTTAAGAGAGCTATATAAACAAATAAAGAGTTAATTTATGAGCAAAAAAATAGTTCTTATTACTGGAGCTGCAAAAAGATTGGGAAAGGATCTTTGCCACTATTTTGCTTCAAATTCTTATGATATAGCTTTAAGCTACAATAAATCATATAAAGACGCTGTAACTCTAAAAAATACTTTAAAAAAAGAATATAAAATAAATTGCAAAATATATAAAGCTAATCTTTTTAATATTGATGAAACAAAAAAACTAATTGCTCGCGTAATAAGAGATTTTCCTGACCTGACACTATTGGTAAATAATGCTTCTATTTTCAATAGATCTTCAATTTTTGATAGTGAATCTGAGTTAATGAATAATTTTAACGTACATTTTTTTTCGCCCCTAATTTTATCAAAAGCGTTTTATCAAAATGCCAAAAATAATAATATTAAGAATGCCCAAATCATAAATATGGTTGATAAAAATATTGTAAGATATGATACACAAAATTTTTATTATCTATTATCAAAAAAAATGCTAGCAGAATTAACTAAAATGTCTTGTCTTGAATTTGCTCCTATTATTAGGGTAAACGCTGTGGCGCCAGGTTACATTCTTGATGATAATTTTCTTGTAAAGTCTTTAAAAATTAAAAAAGAACTTATAAAAAAAATTCCTTTACAAAAAAAGGGCAATGCCCAGAATATAATAAATGCATTTGACTTTCTTGAAAAAAATAACTTTGTTAATGGACATATTTTGTTTGTTGATGGAGCTTCAAGTTTAAACCATGCCGGATAATTATGAGCAATTTAATTAATGGAAAGCTAGCAATATTTGCAGGAAGGGGCAATCTTCCAATGATGGTTATTGAAGAGTGCAATAAAAATAATATTGATTTTCAACTTTTTTTATTAAAAACCGAATCCTATGATATTGACTATTCTTTCTATAATCCTGCTGTTCTAGAATATACGGCAGTTGAAGAATTTCTAGAAGTTCTAAAAATTAATTCAATTAAAAACATAACTTTTGTTGGAGCTGTCAACAAGCCAAATTTTTCATCTCTTAAGGTTGATAAAAAAGGTGCTGTCCTTCTTTCAAAAATACTTGCAAATAAAATATTGGGAGACGACGCAGTTTTAAGATCTGTAATAAATTTTTTTGAAAAAGAGGGATTTAAAATAATAAAAGTAAATGATATCTTGGGGAATTTGCTGGTAGATAAAAATTTCTGTGGTAGTTTAAAGCCAAGTAAAGACGATTTTGAGAATATAGAAATAGGAAGAAGGGTGATAAAATCAATTTCAGAATTTGATATTGGTCAAGCTGTAATTGTTGCTCAGAGACAGGTAATAGCAATAGAAGCGGTTGAGGGAACGGACCAAATGATATCTAGGTGTCAAACATTAAGTATTGATTATAAAAATAAGGCTATTTTAGTTAAATTAAAAAAAAGTAAACAATCTAAAAAAGCTGATTTGCCCGTTATCGGAGTCGAAACGATAAAAAATTGCCATAAAAGCAATATAAAAGGAATAGCAATTCAGTCTGGCGCATCCATTGTTATTAATAAAAAAGAGGTAATTGATATCGCTAATAAAATGGGAATATTTATAATCGCCTTATGATGTATAAATTATTCTTATTTGATAAATATTTTCAAAACTTACCTATTGAGGTAAGGCATATGTTTAGCATTTTTAATGCAGAAGAAATTGACTCTATTAGACTTGTTGGTGGATGTGTAAGGGACTTGATTTTGTCAAAGAATATATCAGACTTTGATTTTGCTACAAAGTTTTCTCCAGATGAAGTTAAAATTATTCTTGATAAAAATGAAATAAGGAATATTCCAACCGGAATTAAATATGGAACAGTTACGGCATTAATAAATAATTTTAGTTTCGAAGTTACAACTCTTAGAAGCGATAGAGATAATAATGGCAGATATCCTCTTGTAAAATTTTGCAAAAGTTATCTTGATGATGCTAAAAGAAGAGATTTTACAATCAACGCTTTATATCTCGATTATCAAGGAATTTTGTATGACTTTTTTAACGGTATTCAAGATATAGAATCTAAGAAAGTAAAATTTATTGGAGATCCAGAAAAGAGAATTAATGAAGATTTTTTAAGAATATTGAGGTTCTTCAGATTTAGTGTATTTTACTCCAAAAGTCTAGATGAATTAGGATCCAGAGCTTGTATTTTATACCTAAAAGAAATCCAAAATTTATCGAGTGACAGAATTAGGAATGAGTGGATGAAGATGTTTTCTTGTGATAATGATAAGATTCTATTAGAGGTTTTGTTGCTTCTAAATCAGGAGAATATCTCTCATTTGCTAGACATAAATATTTTAAAAATAGATCATCTTCGATATGCATTAGAAGTATCTGTTGCATTAAATTTAAAAATCTCAAATAGACTTAAATTTTTTATTTTAATAAATGACCCTTCTAACGATTTTCAAAAAATATTTATTAAATTTAATTTTAGCAACGATGATAAAAAATATTATGATTTTTTAAGAAGTTATTCTGAAAGAGAGTTATCAAATCCAGATAATAGCCGATTAATAGAGCTATTATTAGATTTTAAAAAAGATTATGTAAAAGACTTATATTTTATTTTTGCTATAAAAAATAATATTGAAAATAAAATATTTAAAAAAAATATAGAATTTATAAATAGTTTTACGGCAAAAGAATTCCCGGTTAATGGTAACGATTTGATTGCAATTGGATATAATCCCAACAAAAACTTTAGAGAAATTCTAGATAAGGCAAGGAGACATTGGATTGAGAATGAATGCTCTTTAAATAGGGACGAAGTTATTAAATATATAAAAGAAACATTAAGTTTTTAATCCATTAAGTCCCATCCATAAAAATTCGCAAGTAAATGGCAGAAGCGGTGCGGCGGCTTTAGACATTGTAATTAAAGAGGTATATAAAACATCGTAAGCATCTATTTTATCTTGATCAATTTCACTGTTCCAAAATCTTTGTCTACTTCTTCTTATGTAAAAATTATTTAGAACCTCAAAAAATTTATTAAATTCATCGCATGCTTCAATAGTATCAAAATTTCTTAAAGATATATCAATTTTTGATACAGAATTTTTTAATTTAGATAATATGTATAAGTCAAGGCTATTGTTAAATTTACGGTGACCATCTATTTCTTGAGCCTTTATAGAGTCAGAGTTTGCATATAAACAAAAGAAATTATAAGCATTAAAAATTGGTTTAATAGACAATCTTAAAGTTTCTTTAAAAGACTTTCCATCCTTATCAACCCTGAGCTCTTGACCTCTCATAACCGGCTGAGATATCATATAGAATCTCATAGCATCGGATCCAGTATTATTGAAAACATCTATTGGATCAGCATAGTTCTTGAGGCGCTTAGATAATTTTTGTGAATTTTCATCAAGAATGGTTCCGTGGCAAATTACGTTTTTAAAAGGTGCGCGTTCAAAAAGCGCTGTTGACAAAACCATTAAAGTATAAAACCATCCGCGAGTTTGAGCGACATATTCTGTTATGAAATCTGCGGGGAAATTATTGTCAAACCACTCTTTATTCTCAAATGGATAATGAACTTGTGCATATGGCATTGATCCGCTTTCGAACCAACAGTCAAGAACATCGGAAACTCGCTCCATTTTAGAGCAACTTTGGTGTTCTGGGTGATTCTTATCGCTGCGGGGATCCGATGGATTTAGTCGGGTTAATTCGTCAATAAAAGGCCGATGTAAATTTTTTGGACGAACTTTAAAGTCGCGCTCTAAATCATCAAGCGAACCATAAACATCAATTCGTGGGTAGAGTGGATCAGTGCTTCTCCATACCGGAACGGGACAGCCCCAAAAGCGATTGCGACTAATTGACCAGTCTCTGGCTCCTTCAAGCCATTTACCAAATTGACCATCGCGAATATGCTTCGGAATCCAATTGATAGTTTGGTTTAATTCAACCATTTTATCTCTAATTTTAGTAACTTCAACATACCATGAGCTAACTGCTCTGTATATGAGTGGGGTGTCGGTTCTCCAACAGTGAGGATAATTATGAAGATATTGCTCAGTTTTAATCCACGCACCTGTTGCTTTGAGATATTTTATTATATCTTTATTGGGATTATTTTCTTTGTCGTAATTTAGTTTGCTATCAAATCCTAAAACATTTCTGCCTTTTAGCTTCAATGAATTACTTTTATCAGGATAATCAAGGTCGAAAATTTCATTTGTAAATCTTCCGCCCTCATCAACTGGGCAGATTGTGGGTATTCCCATTGCTTTACATAAAATTTGGTCATCTTCACCAAATCCTGGGGCCATATGAACTATTCCAGTTCCATCTTCGGTTGTTACAAAATCTCCACAAAAAACTTTGAATTTATTTCCTCTTGGATTTTTATAAATATCATCACTGCTAAAGTATGGAAATAGTGGTTCATAACTGTGATAACTGTCTGCCAAAAGTTTTCCTGTAATTGATGTAATGCAATCTTGACGAGTTGCATCAACTTTAATTTTTGAATAAATTTCAAAATCTTTTACATTATTGTCTTTTATAAATTTATCAGATAAACTTTCTGCGATTACATAAATATCTTTGTTGAACTTTATTGCCACATATTTAATTTCAGCGCCAACAGCTAGAGCTAAATTTGAAGGAAGTGTCCATGGCGTTGTTGTCCAAGCAACAAGTTTAACATCATTAATTTCGTTTATAAGATTATTATCGATCGCCTGTATAAAGTTATCTTTACAAGGTTTTTTAAGCTTAAAAGAGACGGTAACAGCAGGACTTTCCTTTTGTCTATATGCATTATCCATCCGAGTTTCGAAATTTGAAACCGGTGTCTGACATGCCCATGAATATGGCATAACCCTAAAGTCTTCATATAATAACCCTTTGTTATGAAGCTCTTTAAACGCCCATAATACTGACTCCATGTAATTTATATCCATGGTTTTATATCCATTATCAAAATCAACCCATCTTCCTTGTCTAGTCACATAATCCTTCCATTCAGAGGCGTATTTCATGACTGAAATTTCGCAAGAATTGTTAAATTTATCTATGCCATATTTTTCAATATCAACTTGACCGGAAACCCCAAGCTCTTTTTCTGTTTCCATTTCTACCGGCAATCCATGGGTATCCCAACCAAACTTTCTTTCAACTTTTTTCCCTTTCATGGTTTGATATCTTGCAAAGATATCTTTTATAAAGCCAGTTAAGAGATGGCCATAATGAGGGAGTCCGTTTGCAAATGGTGGTCCATCATAAAAAACAAACTCTGAACCATCACTTTCTTCATGCCTACAATTTGTATGAGAATTTAAAGAGCATGTATTTACTACGGGACTTGTATCATCGTTATCAGAAATAAAATCTCTTATTTCAATAGATTTTTCAAATATCTTATTTTCTTGCCAAAATTTCAATATTTCAGCCTCAATTTTTGCAAAATCTATGTTTTGAATAGGTTGCGGATAAAAATTCTTTTTAGTCATTATGAAGCTGTTTTGCTTGTTTAAATGTTTTGTTAATTAAAATAAACTTAAAATTTTGTTTTTAAAATAAATTAAAATAGTTATAATTCTAATCAAAGATTAGTATTATTTCAAAAAAATATAAATTTAATAGAAATAAATTTTAATTTTATAATTAATTTTTTAATTTACAGCAAAAAAAACAAATGAAAAATATTAATGTTGGGCTAATAGGTCTTGGAAATGTTGGAAGGTCTGTATATGATATTTTAATAGATCAGTTTGATATCATATCTGGAAAATCAGCAAGCAAAATTGTTTTAAGAAAAGTTTCTTCTAGAACTAAAAAAGATTTTATTGATGAGAAGCGAGTTTCTTTCACGGAAAATGCTATGGATTTAGCTAAAGATCCTGAAATTGATGTAATTGTTGAGGTTGCGGGAGGTGATTCTGGTTTGATTTATGAAGTTTGGAAAGAGGCCTTAAAAAATGGAAAAAAAATTGTAACTGCAAACAAAGCGATGATTGCCAATAAAGGTTATGAGCTTTTAAATGTTGCTTTGGAAAATAATGGCTATTTTACTTTTGAAGCATCAGTTGCAGGTGCGATTCCAATAATAAAAACATTAAAAGAGGGATTGTCTGCAAATAAAATATCATCATTTCTAGCAATACTAAATGGGACCTCAAATTACATTTTAACAAAAATGAAAGATGAAGGTTTAGACTTTTCAACTGCGCTTAAGCAAGCTCAAGATCTTGGATATGCAGAATCGGATCCGACATTTGATATTGAAGGTATTGATACTGCGCATAAATTATCAATTTTATCCGCAATTGCTGCCTCTAAAATCCCTGCTTTTGAAAAAATATATATTGAGGGTATATCAAAAATTAATATTGATGATATAAAATTTGCTGAAGAGTTTGGTTATAAAATAAAGCTTCTTGCAATTTATAAAGACAATGACTCATCTCAGCAGCAATATGTTTTTCCTGCTTTTATAGATAAGTTAGAAAAGATATCAATGATTGATGATTCATTTAATGCAATATGTTTATTTGGTTCAAATTGTGATTTTCATATGAGCGTAGGAAGGGGTGCTGGTGGCAGACAAACTGCTTCGGCTGTTGTTGCTGATATTATTGATATTGCTAATGACAGATTATCTTTTGAGTTTGGTGTCAGCAAGTCTAAATTAAATGAGTTTGTTCTTGAGGATATTAACAATCGACTTGGAAATTATTTTATAAAAATACAACATGATAATGATGCCAATTTTGATAAAAAAACTTTTTTTGAAGATATTAGAGCTGTCAAATCATGTATATATAAAAATGAATCTGGTACCATTATTCATGGCATTATTACCGACACAATAAAGGAAAGTGATTTAAAAAAAATATTAAATCTTATAGAGACTGGATCTAAGGTTAAAACAAGTTTTATAAGAATTGAAAAATTAACTGCATAATTTATGAAAATATTGGTTTTAAAAGAAACAAATCCAAATGAAAAAAGAATTGCTATTTCGCCAGATTTGGTTGAAAAATATGTAAAATTTGGTTTTGAGGTTTTTATAGAAAAAGATGCGGGTCTTGCTTCTGGTATTAAAGATATAAAATTTATTGATGCGGGTGCAAAATTAGTCAATGAGATAAATGAGGTTATAACTCAGATTGATATTATCATTTCTGTTCAAAGAATTCTTAATTCTGATGAAATTGCCCCAATTAACAAATCATGTTTTTTTATATCGATGCTCAATCATCACTTTAATAAGGAGTCCATTTCGCAACTTATTAATAAAGGTATTAAGCCTATAGCAATGGAAATGATACCAAGAATCACAAGAGCACAAACCATGGATGTTTTATCATCTCAAAGTAATATTGCTGGATATGTTGCTGTTATTGAAGCTGCATATAGGGGTAATAAAATAATGCCAATGATGATTACTGCCGCTGGAACTATTGCTGCTAGCAAAGTTATGGTTATTGGTGCTGGGGTGGCTGGTCTACAGGCTATAGCAACAGCTAAAAGACTTGGAGCAATCGTTTGTGCGTTTGATGTAAGAGCGGCTGCAAAAGAGCAGGTTCAGAGCTTAGGAGCTAAATTTATTGAAGTTGCAAGCTCGTCAAATAACGAAACCGCTTCAGGATACGCAAAGGAAATGGATGAAGAATATAAAAAGAGGCAAGAAAAAGCAATTTATGACAGCATAATAAATCAGGATATCGTAATTTTAACGGCGCTAATTCCTGGAAAAAAAGCTCCTATTCTTATAAGTAAAAACATGGTTGAAAACATGAAGAAGGGCTCTTTAATAATTGATTTAGCTGCTAATAGCGGAGGTAATTGCGAATTAACTCAATGCAATAAAATTATTGATATAAACGGAGTTACTATAGTTGGTTATGAAAATTTTCCAAGCCTTGCTCCTCTTGACGCAAGCAAGCTATATGCAAAAAATATTTACAACTTCATTGAGCTACTTATTGACAAAGATAGTAAACAATTAATTAGTAATATTGATGATGAGATAGTAAAGGCGGCATTGTTAACTAAAATTTAATTTAATTAAAATATGATACCAAGATATACAAGAAAAGAAATGGCAGAAATTTGGTCAGATCAAAATCGTTTCGATATATGGCTAGATATAGAAATATATGCCGTTGAGGCTTTCGAAAAGTTAGGGATAGCTCCAGAAAGAACTGCTGATGACATAATAAATAAAACAAATAAAATTAGAAAAAATTTTGATATTAATAAAATTAATGAAATAGAAAATGTTACAAAGCATGATGTAATTGCATTCTTGACATATTTATCAGAATATATTGGAGATAATTCTCGATTTGTTCATCTTGGAATGACAAGCTCTGATGTTGTTGATACATGTCTATCTAAGCAGCTAAGCCAAGCATCAGATATTTTAATAAAAGATATTGAGGTTCTTTTAGAAAATATTAAAAAAAGAGCTTTTGAACATAAATATACAATTACCGTTGGAAGGTCTCATGGAATTCATGCTGAGCCTGTTACCTTTGGTCTTAAATTAGCAAGATTTTATGCAGAATTTTCTCGAAACCTACAAAGACTTAAAAAAGCTAAAGAAGAAATATCTGTTTGTGCAATCTCTGGGGCGGTAGGAACCTTTGCGAATGTTGATCCTTTTGTTCAAAAACATGTAGCTAATAGAATGAATTTATTGGAAGAGGACGTTTCTTCTCAGGTAATTCCAAGAGATAGACATGCATATTTTTTTACTACACTTGCGGTAATTGCTTCTTCTATTGAAAATATTGCCACTGAAATTAGACATCTTCAAAGGACTGAAGTCCTTGAAGTTGAAGAGTTTTTTTCTCAAGGGCAAAAAGGCTCCTCTGCGATGCCTCATAAACGTAACCCTATACTAAGCGAAAACTTATGTGGATTAGCAAGAATTGTTCGAGCCTTTGCTGTTCCAGCTCTTGAAAATGTTGCTTTATGGCATGAAAGAGACATTTCTCATTCTTCGGTTGAGAGAATGAGCGCTCCTGATGCTTGTACAACTTTAGACTTTGCTTTAATTAGACTCTCTTCTCTGATAGAAAATCTTAATATCTATCCGCAAAATATGGAAAAAAATCTTGACAAGCTTAATGGTCTAGTTTTTTCTCAAAGAGTTCTTTTGACTTTAATTGAAGAAGCTAAAATTAGTAGAGAAGACGCATATAAGATTGTTCAAACAAATGCTATGAAGGTATGGAAGGAAGGTGCTAATTTCAAAGAATTATTAAAAAATGATGAATTTATTTCCTCGAAATTATCAAATCATAAGATTGATGAAATATTTGATAACTCTTATCATACCAAAAACATAGATTATATTTTCAATAGAGTTTTTAAGTAGGTTTGTTGAAAATTTGTAATATTTCTTAACTATCAATGATTATTTTTAAGCTTAAATTTTACAAATACTCGTCAAATAAATTTTTGATATAGGCTCTTTCTCTAGATATAATCTGTGTTTATCATAGAAGTTATAAAGATATAAGTGCTTAAATTTGCATAATTATTTTAATATTTTGAAAGTTAAATAATTTTCTAAAATTATAAATTAAGGAAATATAAAAATATTAAGCTCCCCTTTTTCTGGTTTGTGTAGCTTAATTTTCAAGAACTAAATATTTATATTCAGTAAAGAAATATAATTCTAATTAACCTAATCTTTGATTATTAATAGAAATTTTCTTGACTTACTGATTTTGCTTTTACAATAAAAAAATACAGCTCAAGCACTTATAAATTCGATATAAAATTGTATTATCATTTTTAATTAAGATCTGATGACTTGTGAATCAAGAGAAAAATTGCTTGAGTTATATAGAGGAAAATGTATATTTGCAAATTGTGAGGAGAATATTTTGCTAGGTTCTAATGTAACAAAATTTAAAAAACTTTGTAGCTTTTGCTTTCAAAGATACTCTAAAATATTTTATAAAAAAATTTAATGAAATGGGTTTTAATTGTGCATTTCTTTCAATTGATACTTCTATCGCGGGTAATTTCAGCTTGAGATTTGCATCGATTGAAATTCCCGTATCTACAAAAAATAATCAAACTGATAAATTAAGGCATTAAAATGAAAAAGATATTAGTTACTGGTGCGGGTGGGCAAATTGGCTCTGAGCTTGTTTCTTCTTTAAGAAAAAGATATGGAAATAACAATGTTTTAGCATCCGATCTTTTTGAAAATAAAGGTGATGATGATAGTTCTAATATTTATGAAAAGCTTGATGTTCTTAACAAATCTGAGATTTTAAGAATTGTAAAAAAATATAATATTAACACTATATATCACCTTGCTGCTATATTATCTGCGGCTGGTGAGAAAAATCCCCAACTATGTTTTGATGTAAATTTAATAGGTTTGTATAATGTTATAGAGGTTGCAAGAGAGTGTAATGTTAAGCAAATAATTTGTCCTAGTTCAATTGCAGTATTTGGTCCCGAAACCCCAAGAGAGATGACTCCGCAGCAAACAATAATAATGCCAAAAACAATGTATGGTATTTCAAAAGCTGCGGGAGAATTAATATGCGATTATTACACTAGTAAATATAAAATGGATATAAGGGGATTAAGATATCCTGGATTAATATCTTACAAAACTCTTCCTGGAGGCGGTACCACGGATTATGCTGTTGAAATATTTTATGAAGCTATAAAGAATAAAAAATATACCTGCTTTCTTGAGCCAAAAACTAGACTTCCGATGATGTATATGGAAGACGCTATAAGAGGAACTATTGAATTGGCTGAGGCTGAATTTTCTAAGCTAAAAAACTTTTCAAATTTTAATTTTGCGGCAATAAGTTTTTCATGTGAAGAATTGGCTGCTGAAATAAAAAAACATATTCCTGATTTTACAATTGAGTATAAACCCGATTTCCGTCAAAATATCGCTAACTCATGGCCCATGTCAATAGATGATAGTGCGTCCAGAGAGCAATGGGGGTGGAAGCACAATTTTAATATTGAAGAAATTGCGTTTGACATGATTAAAAATCTCAAGAGTAAAATTAATTACTAATTTTTTTAAAATTTTTTATGAATAAAAAATTTTTGTTTAAAAAGAAAGGAAAAGCATTTTCTTTGATTGAATTATCTATTGTTTTAGTGGTTATTGGCATTGCCATCTCATCAATAACACAGTCAAGTAGATTAATTGCTCAATTTAAACTTTCATCAGCGCGATCGCAAACGCAAAGCTCTCCCGTCACTTCGATAAAAGATTTGTCAATGTGGCTTGAAACAACTACAGTAGATAGCTTTTCTGAAAATGAATCAGAGGACGGTTCTGGTGTTTCAGTGTGGAAAGATATTAATAATTATTCTTCAGCCAAAGTAAATGGCCAGCAATCTTCTTCTTTTAGATATCCTCAATATAAAACTAATTGTATCAATGGTTTACCATGTTTAAGATTTGATGGATCTAGTGATTATTTTGATATAGATGCATCATTTTTAGCGGGTACCGATTATACTATTTTTGTCGTAGAACAAAGAAGATCGCCTGCATCACAAAACTTTTTTATTGCCGGAACCAATGAATCAGGGGGAAGTAATTGCCTTTTGCATCTTGGATATAGAGAAAATAATTATGTTACTTTCGCTCAGTATTTTAATGATTATGATTATTATGTTGATGGTTATCAAAATATTTCAATTCCAAGAATCCATACCTTTATGCTTTCGCAATTAACTTCTTCAAGCGGAAGATATTATTATTTAAATGGTGTTTTGCAGGCATATGTTGCTGTACATGGATATTCGCCAAATGCCTTCACTCCTCTCGATAGCTTCATTGGTGCTACAATTGGATATTACTCAAATTCAGGTAATTCTAAATACTATAATGGCGATTTAGGTGAAATCATAATTTTTAATAGAAGTTTAAAAGCAGAAGAAAGAATATCGGTAGAAAATTATCTTGGAAAAAAATGGTCAATAAAATTATAGAGATCTTAAAACTATCTTTAATCTTCATTTTCTTGTTACTTTTTTCCTGTATAACTATTGAAAATAAAGAATTTAAAGAAATTACAGTTGATGAAATAAAAGTTTATCCAAAAAATAAAATCAAAGTTTTTATTGATTGGGACTACAAATCATTATCTTCTCTAAATTTCAATAATTTGATAGTAAATGCGCATAAAAATGCAATAAAAGACGTTGTTAATGAGAGTGGATGTTGCGAAATCATCGACGATATTAACGATATGGATTTTGTTATCAGGGGCTATTTTTTTGATAAAAGCGACCCCAATGCTTTAAGAGTAGCTTTTTTAACTGGAATTTCTTTATATATAATACCAACTTGGATTAATTCTGAATCTCTTCTAGAGGCTAAGATTTTCAATAGAAAAAATAGTTTAATAGAGAGTTATCAAGCTAGCGGTTCTGTTAAGGTAATTCAGTGGTTGCCCTTGCTGATGGCTATGCCTTTTAAAGAAAATTCGATAAAACAGCATGCTAAAAGCAAAAAAAATCTCTATCGAGAGCTTATGATTAAAATAAAAAATAGTAACATATTTAGCGAAGAAAATAATGTCGAGAAATAGAAATTATTCTACCTACTATGAGGTCATGGTTGACAAAGAAACGTCTCTTGATTTTGTTAGGTTATATAAAGATGGCGTGGATTTAATTTCAAGAAAATATACAGAAAAATATGGTATAAAAATTTCTCCTGTAGAATTTGAAAAGAAGAGTCCGGATGATTTAGCTCTTAGGATAAAGCCAATTATTGAAGAAATCCAGAATAATGAATTTATCGGAGTTGTTGCATTATCTAAAAGAGGAAATTTTCTAGAGCACGCTTATCCTTTTATATTTTTTAGAAAAGGCGGTGATATTTTTTGTATTCAATTTGAAGAGGATTTTCTTGAAACGGACTTTTCTAAATTATTTTCTAAAAATTTTTTTGTTCCACAATATCAAGATATGCAGAAAGACTTTGATTCATGCACCATTTTTGCTTTAAATACAATAAAGAACTGTTTGGCAAGTAAAGATTTTATTGCTTTAGTTGAAAGTGCTACAACAGAAGAGCTAGAACTTTTAAAAAGAACTATTGGACAAGGAAGTTTGTATGTTAGAGAAATGTCTGCTGAAAAAACAGAAAAATATGTTTTAGAATATAATGGCAAAAAGCTTAATTTTAAAGCTTTTTATAAAGCTCATAATTATGCATTGCAAATCAATCCAAAGCATCTTGATATGTTGTCACCAGAATCAAGAAAAATCTACGAGATAATTGATTTAAGAAGAAGAGAATTTAAGATCAAGCAAGAAGAGGTAAGTTTTGAAGACGATGTTGTTGATCTTCCAGATTTAAGTGTTTCTGATCCCAAAAAACAGAATTTTAAAAATATTTTAGAAGAAAATTTAAGGAAAAAATAGTGTTATAATTGATAATTATTGTAAATAACTTCATTTAGCAAGACTAAATAGCTGTTTTTATATAATTCTTTCTTAGATAAATTATTTTTACTTGACTTTTTTAGTTTTTTTGTTAAAATTTGTGGGCTAATTTATTACTTTAAAAATTGATTTTAAAGTAATAATCTAATTAAGAATTGCTGTTTAGGCCCTTATTTTAGAGCACGTAGCTCAGTCGGTAGAGCACCTGACTTTTAATCAGGTTGTCGGTGGTTCGATTCCACCCGTGCTCACCATCATTTTTTGATGGTGTTATTTTTCTTCCTTTTAAATAATGATTATAAGTTTCTCCCTTTTTTTACTGTTGTTTATTGCAATTGGATTTGCCTCCTCTTTTTACAAAAAAAATAGTGCCAATGATTATCTTTTGGCAAGTCAATCAATTAAACCTTGGCTAGTGGGTTTTGCAGCTGTTGCTACAAATAATTCCGGCTATATGTTTATTGGCCTTATAGGCTTTACATTTAATTTTGGCCTTTCATCTATGTGGCTTATGGTAGGAATGATAATGGGAGATTTTTTTGCTTCTCTTTACTTTCACAAAAAATTTCGTGAAATAACGCAAATTAATCGAGTAATGAGTTTTTCATCGGCTATATCAAACTGGAATGGTCAGCATCATAAAAAAGTGCAAATTATTGGAGGGTTGGTAACATTTATATTTCTTGCAACATACGCTGCCGCGCAGTTGACTGCAGGAGGAAAAGCTCTCTTTGTTATGTTTGGTTGGAATTACAATATCGGTATATATCTAGGGGGATTAATTATATTAATTTATTGTTTTAGCGGAGGAATAAGGGCATCAATTTGGACAAATACAGCACAATCATTCGTTATGATATTGTCAATGGGTATTTTGCTTTATTTTGCAATAGATAAAATTGGGGGCTTTGATGATTATGTATACAAGCTTTCTTTGGTATCACCCAATTACTTGTCAATTTTTCCAATTGAGATAGCTGGAATTGGTGACAATAAATTTTTATTTTTATTATTTTTTTTAGGTTGGTTTTTGGGTGGGGTTTGTGTAATTGGCCAGCCACATATTATGTTAAACTTTATGACAATGGAAAAGCCTGAAGATATTTCTAGGGTAAGAATATACTATTATGGTTGGTATGTTGTATTTTCAATTCTTACAATTGCATGTGGTTTGGCATCAAGAATATTAATAGACAATAATATTAATTTTGATTCTGAGTTGGCAATGCCAAATATGGCGAAAATGCTTTTGCCGAATGTTTTGCTCGGAGTTGTTTTGGCGGGTTTGTTTTCTGCAACAATGTCAACTGCAGATTCTCAAATATTGTCATGCGCCTCGGCACTTACTAATGATATTTTTAAAAGAAAAAGTTATGTTGCTACAAAAATAGCTACCTTAATATCAGCATCATTGTCAATATTTATTGCTTTGTACGCAAATAATAGTGTTTTTACATTAGCAATGTTTTCTTGGTCCGTTCTGGCTTCAGTTTTTGCGCCATTATTTATAATTTATAGCTTTAACTACAAATTATCGCAAAATGAATCCCTTTCTATAATGCTTAGCGGTTTATTCGCAACATTTGTATGGGTTGCGTTTGGTTTAAATGGCTTGATTTACGAATCAGCTATTGGTCTTCTGTCGGGATTGAGCTGCTTTGCAATTATTAAACTTTTCAAAAAGAACAAGTAATTTAATTGCCGCTCTTTATTTGATTTTCAGGAGTTTCCTTCTCTTTATATGAATACCAGAAAAAGCTAATTTTTACATTTATAATTCCTTGTCCCTTTCCAAGGCTTATTTCAATAATGTCTTGAGGTTTATAGTTTTTATTTTTTGTGAAGTCAACAGATGTTATAACAGCATACCCTTGAATTTTATTTTGAAAATCATTAATAAATTTTAAGGCACTAATATCATCATAAGCTTGAAATGATAGTGTTCCGCTCGCACTTGACACTATGAGTGTTTCTCTTGCAAGACTTCCAAATATTGGCGTTGGAACGGTTATTTGAATGATTTCTGATTTAATATTATTTTTCTGGGCCGATTCTTTTATAATTTTATTTATTTCGTCCATTTTAATTGGTTGGGTATTCTTTTTATTTTCATCAATATTGTCCCAAATTTTCTTATATTTTAAGGCTTCATCAATTTTAATTTGAAGGGCGATTGTTTTTGATTTTAAATTTATTGTTGAAGATTTAATTTCTTGAACTTTAATGTTAAAATTTTCCTTATACTTGTATATAAAGAAAACTACCGCAGCAAAAGAAAATATTAAAAAAACTGATCCAAAAGCATTTAAGATAATCTTTCTTCTTAAGTTTATTATTCTCATTTTACTTCGATTCTATTGTTAGGTCGATTGGGAACTCGTAATATTTCTTTGAAAAATCAATATTTCTTGGAAGTTCCGTGTAAAGAACCTTTTCATTTGCAAAGATTTTTTTAGTGTCAGATATAAGCTCATCATATTTTTTAAAAATATCCTCTATATCGCCACTTTTATTCATTAAAATACCTTTTATAAAAACTTTATACTTCGCATTTGGGTTAGGCGACTTATCATTAAAATCACTAAAGTTAAAGGTAAAAGAGCTTATTTTTGCGGAGTGTTTTTTAATTAAATCAAGCCTTATATAACTTTCAATAAATCTTTTTTCGCTTGGATGAAGTGCATCATTAATTCTTCCAAAATCTATTATTCTATCAATATCAATTTTTTGATTATCTTCTTGCGCGTCTTCGTATCCAGCTTTATTTAAGGCAATATTTGTTGTTCTATTAAGATTTTGTAAAGTAAGAAGCTTTTCATTTTCTGCAAAGTCTATTTCCTCTTGAATCGTCTTAACTGATGAAATTGCAAAAAGGCAATATAGGCCAATTAAAAGAAGAATAACTAGATTTGCATAATATGAAATTTTTGTAAAGAAAAACATTCTTTCGGTAATTGCAATTTTTGGTGTAGTAAATTTTAAAAACTTTTTTTTATTATCATTAAATATTTTTGATAACAATATATCGCAATGAGATGATTCTTTGCTGATAATTTCGTTGCTCTTGAACAAGTCTTGCGCTAGTTTAAACGGAGTATAATTGGTAAAATTAAAATCTATTGATTTAACTGATGAAATTTTTTTAAGAATCTCATCAGAGAATATGTTAATCACATTAATATCTTTTATTTGAATATTTGGAAATAGCCTTTTAAGATATTCAAAAGTACCATATAAGTCCTTTTCATATTTTTCCGCAAATGAAATATTTTCAAAGTCATATTCTAAAAGCCTAGTAAAAATTGCTTTTTTTTGTGAGAAAATAACCTGTCTTGTGGCGCTTATTTTATTGTGAAAAACAACACAGTAAAGCGCATCTTTATTATTCTCATTGCTTATTTTTAAATGATGATTAACAATTGGAAATATCTCTAAAGGGAGCATATAAATTCCAATTATTCTATTTGATTTTTCCATCAAAAATTCTATCAATTCTTGGGATAATTTTGAAATTGAACTTGATGCGAATATGCATTCCCAATTTTTTTCTTTGATTTTACTTTTTTGTAAAGCGTGATCATTAAGAATGAAATGGTTACGAAGGATTGTCTTGTCAGTGACTTCGGAATTAATATCGCGCTTTATTAGATGAATCAGATCAAATTTTTTGACCAAAGGATAGTCCTTCTTTTTGTAACTCTGATCTATGGTATCAAGAAGAATATATATCGGAATATTTTTATTTGAAGCAAGTATTTTCTCTATTTGTTCTTTAGCTTCAGAATTTAAATCTGTTATTAAAATTTTATTTTTAATTTGATTTTGTTTATGAAGAACGAATACTGTGCCACTTTCTCCAACGGTGATTACAAATGAGTTATTATATTTCATTTAATGCAAGTAAGTCTAAGAAATTAATTTAATGAGATATATAATTTAATAAAATAAATTCAAAATCAAGCTTAATCTAATTTTTATATAATTTTATTGTGATTAATTTTCTTCTAATTTCTATGAAAAATTATATTTGAAGGGCTTGATATCTCTTTGATATAGCTGTATCCTCCTAAATTAAATTTTTTTAAATCATCAATTTCGGATATTTTATTTTTTATTGCATAGTGAATAAATAGGCCTCTGGCTTTCTTGGCAAATATGCCAATAATTTTATAACCATCAGACTTTTTTTCTTTAAAGGTTATATTAATTATTTTCAATTCACTGCCATGATCTTTTACAGCTTTAAAATATTCATCTGAGGCAAGATTAATTATAACCTTATTTTTCATTGAAGAAAGTTCGCTTTTAAGAGATTTTGAAATTTTATCTCCCCAGAAATTATATAAATTTAAGTATTTTTCAAAGGACAATTTTGTAGACATTTCAAGTCGATAAGCTTGAATTAAATCAAGAGGCTTAAGTATTCCATACAATCCAGAGATTATTCTGACATTTTCTTGTGCATAATTAAATTCATCTTTGCTATATTTGCTGGCATCTATTGATGAATAAACGTCGCCATCAAAAACAGCAATTGCTTGTTTGGAATTTTGTAAATTAAAATTATTCGAGAAATTTTTGTAGCGCTCAAAATTAATTTCAGCTAGCTTAGGGCTAATATTCATTAGCTTAGAAATGTCATTTACAGAAAGTTTCTTCAATTCCTTGATAATAGTTTTAATTTCATTGCTAAATATCGGTTTTGAATGTATTTCTGTATTTATTGCTTTATTAAAATCCAGAGATTTAGCTGGAGAGATTACGAAAATCATTTGCTAAAACATTATCTTTGCAACATCGAGCATTCTGTTAGAGAATCCCCATTCATTGTCGTACCATGCCGCAACTTTTACAAAATTATTTGAAGCCTTCGTTAGAGTAGAGTCAAAGCAAGAGCTATATTGATTATGATTAAAATCAATTGAAACCAATGGTTCATCAATATACTGCAAAACATCCTTCATTTCGTTATTTGCGGCATGTTTTATTGCTTCATTTACTTCATTAACCGAAGCGGTTTTTTTAGAAATAAAATTAAAATCAACAAGAGAAACATTTGCAGTTGGAACTCTAACCGCCCCCCCATCTAAAAGGCCTTTAAGTTCTGGAAGAACAAGTCCAATAGCTTTAGCTGCGCCGGTTGAAGTTGGAATCATTGACAGCCCACACGCTCTTGCTCTTCTAAGATCCTTGTGGGCATTATCTACAACATTTTGATCATTAGTATAGGCATGAATTGTGGTCATGAAGCCTTGTAATATTTGGAAGTTATCGTTTAAAACTTTAGCAATTGGAGCTAAACAGTTTGTAGTACAAGAACCAATTGAAATTACATTATCATCTCGAGATAAGTTTTTGCTATTAACTTGGTAAACAATTGTTTTAACGTCCTCGCCTTTTGCTGGAGCGGAAATGATGACTTTTTTTGCTCCTGATTCAATATGTTTAGAGGCATCTTTTTTGTCGGTAAAAGCTCCGGTGCATTCAAAAACTACATCAATACCCATCTCTTTCCATGGCAATTTTGATGGATCTCTCTGAGAAACTAGATTGATTTTTTTATCATTTATAAATAATTCCTCATTTTTAATTTCAACTCTTTCTTTAAATGTTAAATGTATAGAGTCATATTTTAAAAGATGTGCGAGAGTTTTTATATCCCCAGAAGCGTTAATTGCAACTAGCTCAATATCTTTATATTTATTATTTTCATATATCGCTCTGGCAATGCATCTTCCAATTCTTCCAAAGCCATTAATTGCAACTTTAATTGTCATAAATTTGTTTATTGATTAATATTTTAAAAATTCTATTGTAAGTCTATATTATAAAAATATTTTGTTAAAAATATAATGATTTTTTTAATTACCGCGCTTTTATTCGTAGCATTAACAGGAATTTTTTTTGTTAAAGATAATATTAAAAAAATATATTGTTTGTCAATATCTTATTTTATTGTTATTTCTTTATTTTGCTTTATATTGTCCAAAAATTCTTTTTATATTTCAAAAATATTTGAGATTTTAGTTTATTTTTCTGCAATATTTATCTCCAAAACAATAATTTTGCAAAAAATTTGTGAAAAGGAATAGCTTTTATTGAAGAACTATTGATTGTCCCTTATTCTTTTTGCTTCCGAGTTCGCTAACAAGTTCTTTTCTTAGTCCTGAGGTAAAAAACTCTATCTCATTAAATTTATCAAGGATTTTTCTTGCATCATCAGAAAGAGAATCATATCTTTTGTCAAAATCACTGAATTTTTCTTGAGAAGAAGATTCTTTTGTTCCTATTTTGTTTACATATTTTGTATTTATCATAAAAAAAACTGTAGCTTAAAATATATTATTTCACAATTATACAGTAATTTTACAATAAAATCAATTACTTTTTTTGGGAACCAAATATTTCTCTAAATTTAGATTCCAATGCATCAAAAGAAAAATTATTTTGCAGTCTTTTGTAGGAATTTTCTATCATTTCTTTTGCAAGATTCTCATTATTTGCAAGATAAATAATTTTTTCAGATAGCCTCTTTTCTAAAGTCTCTTTTGGCTCTATATCGACAATTAATGCATCAATTTTATCTCTTAAAATCTCTTTTGGGCCATCGGCATTTGATGATATAATGGGAACTCCATATTTCATTGCCTCAATAACAACAAGACCAAAAGGCTCTTCAAGTGATGGTAAAATAAACATATCAATTTTTTTAAAGAATTCTTCTTTATTTTTAATCCATCCCAAAAATTCCACATTTGAGGACATATTAAGATTTTTAATTAAAATTTTTAATTCTGACTCTATTTTTCCACTTCCGGCAATTTTTAGTTTAAATTTATTATCTTTTAAATTAGCAATATTTATTGCTTTAATGGCTTCAAAAAAACCTTTTGTTGGGTCAAATCTACCAATGATACCAATTGTGATTTCTTCTTTTTTAAAATTTATTTCTTTTGGTAGAAATTGGTAATTTTTTAAATCTATTGCATTTGAAATTACAAAACTTTTATCAGATTTTTGTCCAAGATCAATTGTTTTGTAAAAGATTTTTTTATTAACAGAAAAGATAATATCTGCACCAATTGATCTTTTTACATTATCGCTATGATTTACTGCGATTGTTGTTATTTTCTTATTTTTAACTTTTCCAGCGGCTTTTTTTATTAATGTTGCCGACCTTCCATTGTGACCTATAACAATATCTGCATCATTTTCAATTAGTATTTTTTTTAACTTTTTAATGGCAATAAAATCATAAAATCCAAAGTCATTTCTAATGTTGAAAATTTTTACACCAAGCTTGTTAACTTCATCTTTATATGGAGCGTCCTCTTTTAGTACCGCAATTACTTCATGATTTAATCTATTTTTAAGAATGTTGCAGTAATCAATAAAAACTTGCTCTGCACCTCCGTTTTGAGAAGTAAGAATTACATTTACGATTTTCATTTTTTTATCAATTGACATAAATAGTTAGATATTTTATAATTCCAAATTATGGAATTGTCAAAAAGAAAATTAATTAAGACATCTCTTTACTCCCTCGGTCTTTTTGTCGCCAGTTGTAAAGTTATACTTCCTGTTAATAAAGATTTATCTGGTTATAAAAAAGGGTTTAAAAAAAATAAATTAAATAAAGGAGAAACTATGCCATTTGAACTTCCTAAGCTTCCATATGAAAAAAATTCATTATCGCCTCACATTACTGAGAACACAATTAACTATCATTATGGTAAGCATCATCAGGCTTATGTTACAAATTTAAATAACCTAGTCAATGGCACTCCTCTTGAAAATAAAACACTTGAAGAGGTCATTAAAATTAGTTGGTCTGAGAAAAAGATGGGCATATTTAACAATGCTGCACAGGTTTGGAATCATACTTTCTACTGGAATTCAATGAAGCCAAATGGAGGAGGCAAGCCTTCTGGGAAAATTTTGTCATTAATTGAAAGAGATTTTGGATCTTATGAAAATTTTGTAACGGAATTTAAAAATGCTGGCGCTACCCAATTTGGTTCTGGTTGGGCATGGCTTGTTAGTGAATCTGGTAAACTTAAAGTTATAAAAACTGGAAATGCCGAAACTCCTATAACTTCAGATCTAGTTCCTTTGTTAACAATGGATGTTTGGGAACATGCATATTATCTGGACTATCAAAATGCAAGACCAACCTATATAGATATATTTTTAAATCATTTGGTAAACTGGGATTTTGTTGAAAATAATTTTAATAAAAACGCATAAGATAATTATAGTCTTAAATGAGAGAAGCAAAAATTGAAAGAAATACTAAGGAAACTCAAATTAAAGTCGGCGTAAATCTTGATGGAAATGGAGATTATAAAGTTAATACCGGAATAGGTTTTCTTGATCACATGATTGAGCAACTTTCTCACCATAGCTTAATAGATATATCCATGGAAATTAAAGGCGATCTTCATATCGATTTTCATCATACTACAGAAGATAGCGCTATAGCACTGGGTGAGGCAATAAAAAAGGCTCTAGGTGACAAAAGAGGAATTAATCGCTTTGGATATGCTTATATTCCTATGGATGAAGCGCTTACTCGAGTAGTTATTGATTTGTCCGGAAGGTCATATCCTGTTTTTAAATGTGAGTTTATAAGAGACAAAGTTGGCAATATGGATTCAGAACTTTTTAGAGAATGGTTTATTGCATTTGCTTCTTCTTTGAATTGCAATCTTCATATTGAGAATTTATATGGTATAAATAACCATCATATTGTAGAATCATGTTTTAAAGGTTTGGCAAGGTCACTAAGGGATGCGGTTACTATTGATCAAAGAAAAAAGAATGCTATTGCTTCAACTAAAGGGATTATTTAATGCTGGGTTTGCTGAAAGATATATCTAAAAATAAAAATATCAAAAAGCCTGTTATATATGGGATATCAGGACATTTCCTAACTGATGAAGAAAAGTTTTTTTTTAAAAATAATGGCTGTATTGGTTTTATTATTTTTTCAAGAAACATTAAAGACAAAATACAGCTAAAAGCTCTTATAAAGTCTTTAAAGGAGTTAATGGATGGAGAAATTCTTATTCTTATTGATCAAGAGGGGGGAAGGGTAGCGAGAATGAAAGATCCCCATTGGAAATGCTATCCAAATGGAGAATTTTTTGCAAAGCTATATAAAGAAAATCCAAAAAATGCTGTAAGTATGGTAAGAAAGAATTTTTCTGAAATCGCCATTGATCTTGCTGAAATGGGTATAAATGTTGATTGCGCTCCGGTCTTAGATTTACAATTTCCACAAACTCATTTAGTTATTGGAGATAGATCATACGGTAATGAGGTACAACAGGTTGTTGATTTGGGAAGGGGTGTTTGTGAAGGTTTGTTGTCTCAAAATATTTATCCGGTTATCAAGCATATTCCTGGTCATGGAAGAGCCACTTGCGATAGCCATCTGGAATTGCCAATAGTTGATGCCTCATATGAGGAACTTGCTAAAAAAGATTTTGAGGTTTTTAAAAAACTTTCTGATCAAAAATTTGCCATGACAGCTCATATATTATATACTTCTTTGGATAAAACCAATTGCGCAACAACTTCTTCAAAAATAATAAAATTAATTAGAGAAGAAATTGGTTTTAAAAATATTTTAATGAGCGATGATCTTTCGATGAAGGCTTTAGGAGGCTCATTTTCTCAAAGAGTTGAAAAGACAATGATTGCGGGTTGTGATCTTATCCTTCACTGTAACGGTGACATGAAGGAAATGATTGAAATTAATCAGTCTCTTAAAAATATCGGTGATGAGCTTCTTAATAAATTATCTAGTTAAATGACAAACTTCATATATAAAAATGATTTACCAAGTGATTTAAATCTTGGCCAATCAATAGCCATAGATACAGAAACTATGGGATTAAAGACAAAAAGGGACAGGCTTTGTGTTGTTCAAATTTCGAGTGGTGATGGAAATGCCCATCTTGTTTTATTTGATGGAAAAGACTATAGAGCAAATAATTTATGCAAGTTATTAGCGGATATAAATATAGAAAAAATTTTTCACTATGCGCGCTTTGATATGGCGGCTATTAAGCATTATCTAAACGTAAATGTTACAAATGTTTATTGTACTAAAATAGCTTCGAAATTGGCAAGAACATACTCGGATTCCCATGGTCTAAAAACTCTTTGTGAAGAACTTGTTTCAGTGGAAATTTCTAAAAAACAGCAATCTTCTGATTGGGGCTCTAGCGAAATATCTCAGGCTCAAATAAAATATGCCGCTCAAGATGTTTTATATTTGCATAAAATTAAAAGTAAACTTGAGGAAATTATTATAAGAGAAAATCGTACTGATATTTATAGAAGATGTATAGAGTTTCTTCCAACCCGTGTTGCTCTTGATTTACAGGGTTTTGATGATGTTGATATTTTTTCGCATTAAAATCTTGAATTTCACATATAACTATTTATAATAAGTTTGGTGGAAGTGGGCGAATAATCTTGCCTAATCTGGTCAGATTTGAAAGAAAGCAGCCATAATCAAGATTTCGGGTCATTTCCACTTTTTTCTATTTAAAAAGTCTTTTTCAGCTACAATGTCAAATAATTCATACATAGTTCTAGCTAGAAAATATCGTCCTCAAAACTTTAGCGAAGTAATTGGGCAAGAAGTTTTAGTGAGGACTCTTACTAATTCCATAAAAAATAATAAAGTTCATCACGCATACATTCTAACCGGAATTCGAGGCGTTGGAAAGACTACTACTGCAAGAATTATTGCTAAAACATTAAACTGCCTTGATGAGTCACGATCGAAAAATGCTGATGCCTGTGGAATTTGTACTAATTGTGTCGCAATTGCTAATTCAAGGCATCAAGATGTAATAGAAATTGATGCTGCAAGTAGAACGGGAGTTGATGATATAAGGGAGATAATTGACTCAATAGCTTATGCTCCGGTTATGTCGCGCTATAAAATCTTTATAATTGACGAAGTTCATATGCTTAGTAATTCTGCTTTTAATGCTCTATTAAAAACATTAGAAGAGCCACCATCTCATGTGAAATTTGTATTTGCTACCACTGAAATTAAAAAAGTTCCAATAACCATATTGTCAAGATGTCAAAGATTTGACTTAAGAAGGCTTGATGACGACGAGTTATCTGTTCATCTAAAAAATATTTTAACAAAAGAAGGCTTTAAGTTTGATCAACAAGCTATTTCTTTGATTGCTTCACACAGCGATGGTTCTGTGAGAGATTCTCTCTCTCTTGCTGATCAGGCATTATCTGCAAATAATCACGAGAATTTTTTATCCTCTGATGTTGTAATAAGAATGATGGGACTTAATGATCAATCTAAAATTATCGATCTTTTTATTAGTCTTGTTAATTCAGACTTTAAATCCTGTATAAAAAAATTCGAAGAAATTTATTTATATTCTTCTGATATTTCTCAAATATTAAACGAACTTCTTTCGCTAACACATATTGTTTCCAAATCAATTATTATAGAAGATAATGAATTTTTAAAAAACTTTGATAGTAACTCAAAAGAAAAGTTAAACAAGCAAATAAAAGAATCTGACATTTCAAAACTAACTCAGATATGGCAAATGTTAAATAAAGGAATTCAAGAAATTAATTTCTCAATCTCTTCTAAGAAAAGCTTTGAAATGCTTTTGCTGAGAATTTGTTATCTCGAATCGCTAATTGATTTAAAGCAAATTATCTCTGACTTGGATGAAGATAAAAAAAATCTTGATAATAATCATGATTCAGAAATTTATTTTGAAAAAAAACTTGATCAAAATGAAATTAGTGATAAAAATCTTGATGGTAATTTTACAAGTGAAATACTTAGAAATTTTGATGGCTCAAAATTAATTTCTTAAATTATGGAAGAATCTTTTAAAATTTTATGCGTTGAGGATGATAAGGACATTAGGGAAGCCATTTCTGATATTTTGAGAGATGAAGGCTTTATTGTTATTGAGGCTCAGGATGGTAAAGATGGCTTTAAGGCTTTTATCGAGAATAAGCCTGATTTAATTATTTCTGATATAATGATGCCTAGTGTAGATGGATACACATTTCTTAAGATGGTGAGAGATAGTAAGTATAAAAATAATATGATTCCTTTCATCTTTCTTAGTGCTTTAGGACAAAAAGAAAAAGTGGTAAAAGGAATTGATATGTCTGCAAATGATTATTTGGTTAAGCCTATTGATTTTGATATTTTAATTGCAAAAATCAAAGAAAAGCTTTCTAATTCTCAAAAAATTAATCAAATTCAGGTGCAGAATATTGATAACATAAAAAATCAAGTTTCTCACGCTCTTCCTTCAGAGATATCGTCTTATCTTGATTCAGTCATATCAATATTACAAAATCTCAAGCAAGAGCCATATGGTCCTTATGTTCATAGAAGATATCTTGAAGATATTAATAGGGCATATATTGAGTCTTTAAAAATAAAAAATGTTATAAATGAATCGCTTGATCCATTTATAATTGAAAAAAAATTAAATGTGGATGAAGAAATTTTTTCAATCACAAATTTTTTGGATAACATTGTAAATAATATACCAATTAATGTTAAAGATAAAATTTTTTATGAGCGCTCTATTTCTAAAGAATCAAATCAATTAATTAAAATTGATAAAAAAGTTTTGTTTGAAATTATTAGAATTTTTATTGGAAGTGTTATAAAAATTCCAAATGCTAAAATGAAAATTTCTTTAACATATGATGTTAATGAAAATTTGGTTTTGATATTTTATTTTGAGAAAGATGTTGGTTTGGATACGGTTAAATATGTAATTGATGAAGAAAAAATTCAGCAATTAAGTGTTGTTGTTAATTGTGACTTTTCAATTTTTAATAGATCCTCAGCTGTCTATGCTACTCTTACAATTCCAAATTTTAGATTAATAAAAAAATAGTTTTATTAAATTAGAATTTGTAGAACTTCTTCATGAAGATCTTTAGAGCAAGTTGCAACTATTTCAATATTTGATTGCAAGCAAGGTTCACTACCGTCCCATTTTGTAATATATCCCCCCGACTTTTTGATTATGGGTATTAACGCAGCATAATCATATATTTGAAGTTTTGGCTCTATTATTATATCTATTAAACCAAGAGAAAGAAGGCCGTATGCGTATGAATCTGCTCCATAAACTACGCCACCAAATTTTTGGTATTTTGCCTTTCTTGCAATTTTGAAAAATTTTTCAAGATCATTTTTTTCAAAGAAGAAATCGGAAGTTGTTGATATAACAGCATTTTCAATATTTTTACATTTTCTTGTTTTTATTTCTTGCCCGTTAAACCAGGCTCCGGAAGATGAAGAATCATCATCCAATCCAACCCATCTCTCATTGGTTATTGGTTGATTTATAATTCCAATAATTGGCTTTTTCTTGTAAATTAAAGAAATCAATGTTGTAAATGTAGGTCTTCCAATTATGAATGATGATGTGCCATCAATTGGATCAATTATCCACTGATATTCGGATTCGATGTTTACATTTTGGTATTCCTCTCCACATATCCCATGACCAGGAAATTTCTTTGATATCATTTCTCTAAGCTTCTTTTCAATTTCCTTATCAGCAATAGTTACAGGACTTTTATCATTTTTAATTTCTTCAAAAAAGTTGTTTCTAAAATATTTTCGAGCGATAATGGCGCTTTCATCGGCCATTTGATTTGCAAATTCTAAAAATATATTATTCATTTTTTTGTAGATAATTGTTTTTTTGTTTTTTATAATCGAAATAATAATAAATATTTTTTAAAAAAATGAAAGAAAGAATTGCAATTATTTCTGGATATAGATCGCCAATGGGAAAAGCTGGCGGTGTTTTAAAAAATTTATCCGCAAGTGATTTAGGTGCTAGAACTCTGAAAGAGGTTTTATTCCGATCCGGTGTTGATCTTTCAAAAATAGATGAAGTCATAATTGGCAATGTTGCGCAGCCAGCAGATTCTGCAAATATTTCAAGAGTGATTGCTTTAAAAGCTGGTTTGCCAGAAACTATTCCTGCTTTTACGGTTCACCGTAATTGTGCTTCTGGAATGGAGGCCATGACTTCAGCTGTATCAAAAATTCTTAACAAAGACTCTGAGATTATTGTTGTTGGCGGTGTTGAGTCTATGAGTAATATTCCCTTGTTTTACAATAAAAAAATGACTGATCTATTTTCTAAACTCTTTAGATCAAAAACTTTTATGCAAAAGATAAAAGCATTAATGACGTTTCGTTTAGATTATTTGTCTCCAGTAATAGGTTTGCAACAGGGGTTAACTGACCCTATTTCTGGTCTTATAATGGGCTGTACCGCTGAAAATCTTGCTCGTGATTTTAAAATAACTCGCATACAACAAGATGAATTTTCTGCAAGAAGTCATAATCTTGCTGAAAATGCAGAGTCTAAAGGATATTTTCAAGAAGAAATAATTCCAATTTTTAACAATGATAACAAAAACCCCTTAATGGTTGAGAGAGATGAGGGGATTAGAAAAAATCAAAATGTTAATGATCTTGCAAAATTAAAGCCATATTTTGAAAAAATTACAGGAACTGTTACTGTTGGAAATTCCTCTCAAGTGACGGACGGAGCTGCTTTTGCTTTGTTAATGCGTGAATCAAAGGCAAAAGATCTAGGTCTAAAACCACTTGGATATATTCGTGATTATGCTTATGCAGGTTTGGACCCTACAAGGATGGGTCTTGGACCCGTTTTTGCTTCTTCTAAACTTTTTGATAAAACAGGAATTACTATTTCTGATATTGATCTCTTTGAAATAAATGAAGCCTTTGCTGCGCAGGTAATAGCATGCCAAAGAGCATTTTCATCGCAAGAATTTGCTCAAAAATATCTTCAAAGAAATACTGCGCTTGGAGAAATTGATCCCTCAAAGCTAAATGTCAATGGAGGTGCTATTGCCCTAGGTCATCCCGTAGGAATGAGTGGTACAAGAATAATAATTCATCTTTTGCATGAATTGGCTCGGCGTGATAAACATCGCGGTCTTGCTTCGCTATGTATTGGTGGGGGGCAGGGTGGCGCTGTTCTCGTCGAAAGAGATTAAAAAACTAACTTAACTATTTTTTTATGATTAATGATTTAACAAACAAAACAAAAGCAAGAATGGAGGATACTATGTCTTCCCTAAAAAGAGATCTCGACTCTATCTCAACTGGAAGGGCTAATCCCGCTGCTTTAGATCCAATCAAAGCTGAGGTTTACGGATCATTTATGCCTTTGTCGCAAGTTGCAACCGTTTCCGTTGCCGACTCATCAACGCTTTCAATTCAAGTCTGGGATAAGGCTAATGTAAAAAATGTTGAAAAGGCTATAATTAATTCGAATTTAGGATTTAATCCAATGGTTGATGGGCAATTAATAAGAATTATTTTTCCAAAGCTAAGCGAAGAAAGAAGAAAAGAATTAGGAAAACTTGCGAAAAAATATGGAGAAGATAAAAAGGTCGCATTAAGAAATATTAGAAGAGATATATTAGACGAATTCAAGAAGCATGAAAAAGATCTTGGCAAAGATCAGTCTCATTCATTCTCTGAGGTTGTTCAAAAAATTACCGATGATTTTGTTAAAAAAATTGATGAGTTATGCGTTGCTAAAGAAAAAGAATTAATGAAGTTTTAATTCTTTTTTTAAAAGTATCAATGGCAAATTTTTTTAAAAAACTTTTCTCTAACGAGTCAGCAAAGATTTCTCATATCGCAATAATTATGGATGGAAATTATCGATATGCTAAATCTCGATCTCTACCTCTTATTCTTGGTCATAAAGCTGGAGTTGATAACATCAAAGTTGTTACCAATGCCGCTATAGAGTTTAATATCAAATATTTAACACTATACGCATTTTCTTCAGAGAATTGGCAAAGGCCAAAGGAAGAGGTTGATGATTTAATGATTTTATTGGATAGGTATCTAGATAATGATATTAGTGATCTTGTAAAAAAAGGAGTAAAATTATTAGTTTCTGGAGACTTGGAAAAGTTGAGTGAGTCATCGCGTATGAAGATAAGGGATGCTATAGAAAAAACAAAAAACAACAATACTTTAGTTCTTAACATTGCTTTTAGTTATGGTGCTAGGCAAGAAATAATTTCAGCAGTCAAAAAAATTGCACTTGCAGTTAGTAATAATTCTATTAAAATAGACGAAATTAACGAAGAATTATTTTCTAAAAATCTATATCAGCCAGATATTCCTGATCCCTGTCTTTTGATAAGAACTGGCTTTGATACTAGAATTAGTAATTTTTTACTCTGGCAAATTGCTTATACTGAACTTTATTTCGTAAAAGAATTTTGGCCAGAATTTAACAGAAATAGTCTAAAAAAAGCTATTGTTAATTTTAATAAAAGAACAAGAAAATATGGAAAAAGATAAATTAAAAGCTCTGGCTTTAAAGATATTAAATTTTACGACTGCAATTTTTAAAACTTTTTTCGTTAAATTATCAAAAATTGATGTTGATAAAAATAACTTTCGTCAAAGAGTAATTAGCTCTATAATTCTTCTACCTTTTGCAGTTTATGCAATCTTTTTTTCAAAGAATCTATTTATATTTATTGCTGTAGCTGCGTCAATTATAATGACTATAGAGTGGCTTGATATGGTAAAAAAAACTAATGATGAAAAAATCTGGAGAATAATTGGTTTTTTTTATATTTCAATTCCTATATATTGTGTAATTAGGCTGCGCCTTCTTGACTCGGATATTTTATTTTGGATGTTTGCAATTATTTGGGTAACTGATATTTTTGCTTACTTTGCTGGAAAAATGATTGGCGGCAAAAAACTCGCACCCTCAATTAGCCCTGGTAAAACTTGGGCTGGGCTTTATGGTGGAATTATTGCTAGCGCAATAATTGGTTTTATAAGTTCTTTTATGTTTACTGGAAGCGCATTATTCTTTATTTTAGTGAGTATATTTCTTTCTTTAATAGAGCAGTCAAGCGATCTTTTAGAGTCAAAATTTAAAAGAATTTTTGGTGTTAAAGATTCGGGAAATATTATACCTGGTCATGGGGGTCTTCTTGACAGGCTTGACGGTATGATGCTAACTGCACCTGCTTTACTTTTCGTTATTAAAGCATTTCCTGATCAATTTGGTTTTTAATTATTTATTTTCTTAAATGTCTAAAAAATTTGTTTATTCTTTTGGTGATGGTAAATCTGAAGGTGATTCTTCAATGAAAAATCTTCTTGGTGGAAAGGGGGCAAACCTTGCTGAAATGTCCAATATGGGGCTTCCAGTTCCTCTTGGATTTACAATCACAACTGAAGTTTGTGACTTATATTATAAAAATAATAAAAATTTTCCAGAAACCCTAAAGGATGAAATAAATAGCGCTATTTCAAATATTGAAAAAAAATTGGATGCAAAATTCGGCGATGATAATAATCCGTTGCTTTTTTCGGTGCGCTCCGGAGCTAGAGCATCTATGCCAGGAATGATGGACACAGTTCTAAATCTTGGTCTTAATGATAATAGTGTTTTGGGTTTGGCAAAAAAATCTGGTAATAAAAGATTTGCCTATGATTCATATCGTAGATTCATTCAAATGTACTCCGATGTTGTTCTTGGGGTTGATCATTATAATTTTGAAGCCATTCTTGATGAGAAAAAGCATGAACTCAAAATTTCTCAAGACACTGATCTTACAAGTCAACATCTTGAAGAAATTGTTAATCTTTTTAAACAAAAAGTAAAAGAAGAGTCTGGAGCTGAATTCCCGCAATCACCTGAAAAACAGCTTTGGGGGGCTATTAGAGCTGTTTTTGATTCATGGATGAATGATAGGGCAATTACTTACAGATCAATAAATAATATTCCTGCAGAGTGGGGTACCGCTGTTAATGTTCAGTCAATGGTATTTGGAAATATGGGAGAGGACTCTGCCACAGGAGTTGCATTTACAAGAAACCCTTCAACTGGCATTAAGGAATTATATGGAGAATATCTAATAAACGCTCAAGGAGAAGATGTTGTTGCTGGAATAAGAACTCCGCAATCAATTACTAGGGTTGGAAAAGCCCAAATTGGTTCAGATTTGCCTTCGATGGAAGAATCAATGCCGGATGTTTTTAAGGAGCTTGTAAAAATTTATAATAAACTTGAATCTCATTATCGGGATATGCAAGATATTGAATTTACTGTTCAAAATAAAAAATTGTGGATGTTGCAAACCAGAAATGGTAAAAGAACAGCTCATGCAGCAGTAAAAATAGCTGTTGACATGGTTCAGGAAGGTTTAATTGATAAAAAAGAAGCTATTAAAAGAATAGATCCTGAAAGCCTTGATCAGCTTCTACATCCAACTCTTGATCCTAAAGCAAAAGTTAATATTATTGCAAAAGGACTTCCGGCCTCTCCAGGTGCGGCTTCAGGAATAGTTGTGTTTTCTTCGATTGATGCAGAAAAAAGAGTTGAAAATGGTGATAAAGTTATTCTTGTTAGAGTTGAAACAAGTCCAGAAGATATTAAGGGAATGCATGTTTCTCAAGGTATTTTAACTGCACGCGGAGGAATGACTTCTCACGCCGCCGTCGTCGCAAGAGGTATGGGAACCCCTTGTGTTAGTGGCGCTTCTGGACTTTTTGTTGATCATAATTCAAAATATCTAATTGCTAATGGTGTTAAAGTAAAAGAAGGTGAAACTATCACAATAAATGGTTCAAACGGAGATGTAATTCTTGGTGTAGTTCCAACTCTTAAGCCAAATCTTTCAGGGGATTTTGAAAAAATAATGAAATGGGCTGATGAATTCAGAATTTTGAAGGTAAGAACAAACGCCGAAACGCCTCTTGACTGTCAAACTGCGAGAGATTTCGGAGCAGAGGGTATTGGCTTATGCAGAACTGAACATATGTTCTTTTCTGAGGATAGAATAATTTCCGTTAGGGAGATGATTCTTGCAGAAAAGCTTGAGGGGCGAAAAAAAGCTTTAGCTAAACTTTTACCGATGCAAAGAAATGATTTTGTTGAGATTTTTAAAATTATGGTTGGGCTTCCTGTAACCATAAGACTCCTTGATCCACCGCTGCACGAGTTTCTTCCTCATAAAGATAATGAAATTCTCGAAGTAGCTAATTCACTTGCTGTTGAAGTTGACTATATAAAGCATAGAACTCACCAGCTTCAAGAGCAAAACCCAATGCTTGGGCACCGCGGATGTAGGCTTGGTATATCATATCCTGAAATATATGAGATGCAAGCCAGGGCAATATTTGAAGCTGCTTCAATCGTAAAGAAAGAAACTAAAAAAGATGTCCTTCTAGAGATAATGATTCCGCTGGTAATGACAAAAAAAGAATTGATGATTTTGAAATCATTAATAATTGAAACTGAGAAATCTGTTGAAAAAGAGCAAGGGGTTTCTCTTAAATACTTAGTTGGAACAATGATAGAGCTTCCTCGAGCTGCGTTAATTGCTGATGAGATCGCAAAAGAAGCAGAGTTTTTCTCATTTGGAACTAATGATTTAACCCAAACTGCTCTTGGGCTTAGTAGAGACGATTCTGCAAATTTCTTGGGGCATTATCAAAAAGCTGGCATAATTGATAGCGACCCTTTTGCAAGACTTGATGAAGAAGGTGTTGGCCAATTAATTAAAATTGCCGTTGAAAAAGGAAAGGCAACCAGAAGCAATATTAAGCTTGGTATTTGCGGAGAGCATGGCGGCAATCCTCCGTCTATTTATTTTTGTCACAAAACGGGGCTAAATTACGTTTCTTGCTCACCATATAGGGTTCCTATTGCTAGATTAGCGGCTGCAAGAGCTTCAATTATTTAAAATATTAAATATTCAACTGTATCAAAACGATACATAACATTTTTTTACAATATTTTAATTCCTTTTTTAATTGATTTGAAACCTCGTTTAATATATAATATTGCGACTTTTTAGTTATTTAGTTATTTAGTTATTTAGTTATTTAGTTATTTAGTTATATAAAGTTTTATTTAGAATTTATAAATTACCATTCACCATAATATTTATGAAGTATTACCACCACTTCTTAATTTCTGTATTGATTAAACTATTTCAAAAAATCACTATTTTTAATAAATTTTCTTACTATTTATTTGTTATTTTACAATCGCTAAAAAAAATCTTGGTAAATATTGCCGTTACCTCTTTGTTGCTAGAACAATATTTATTTGTTTTTTCTTCAACCGCTCAAGCTGCTGAATTTCCAATAACTCCAGATGGTTCTACTAATACAAGAATTGATTCTGCTGCAAATAATGTTCCGATTGTAAATATTGCTGCACCAAATTCTAGTGGGCTTTCTCATAATAAATTCACTGATTATAACGTTAATCAAAATGGCTTGATTTTAAATAATGCCGTTAATAGCCAAAATGGCGTTATTCAAACGCAAATTGGTGGGCTTATTAATGATAATGCTAACTTAAAAAACTCTAATTCAGCTTCAATAATTCTTAATGAGATAACCTCAGGAAATATCTCGCAAATAAGAGGTTACACAGAAATTGCTGGTAAAGAAGCCGATTTAATTATGGCAAATCCTAATGGCTTTGTAATGAATGGTGCTGGTTTTATTAATGTTAGTAATCTTACTACTATTGTTGGTTCAAGCAATTACCCTAACCATAATTTAAATCCTAGCGCCAATGATTTGACTTTTAATTTAAGTGGCAATGCTTATGAGTTAACTTATGGATTTCTCCCAAAGCTAACTATTGCTGGTAATGGTATTGATTTAGAAAATGTTGCCTCATCTGATTTGGTGGCAAATGTTATGAATATTGTCGCACCAGTTTATGGCGGCTCGAATGATGTGAATCTTAGAACTGGTGATGCTTCTTTTAATTATCTTACCAAAGCGGTTACTTCAGATAATTCTGCGGAATCAGGTTCCTTATGTTTAGGGGAAGCGAGATCTTGTGATAGCAAAACTTTGGGGGTTCCTGAATCAATTGCAATTGATGGCTCTGTTCTTGGTAAAATTCAAGCTGGAAGAATTTTTATTCTAGCTACCAAAGAAGGATTTGGGATTAAATATTCTGGTGATCTTTTGGCGTCAAGAGCAGGAATTACAATTGATGGCCAAGGTAATATCGATTACAATAATATCGCATCAGAAATTGGAAATATATCGGTTACTTCGCAAAAAGGATCAATCACACAAAATGGAATTTCTCAGACCAAAAATATAAACAACGACATTAAAATTAATGCTTTTGACGATATCAATAATTATGGGCAGTTTGTAAGTGCAAGAAATATCAATTTAACAACTTCGGCAACTTTCAATAACCAAAGTTCAGCTCTTAACCTAAGTGATAACGACTTCACAATTTCTGCCGTAAACTTCACAAATCTTGGACAGATTGCGGCTAATCGTGATCTTGATATTACTGCAACTTCATCATTAAACAACTCATCAAAGTTGGTTGCGGCAAGGGATTTAATGCTCACTTCTCCTCAAATCACCAATAATGATTCTATTTATGCTAGTAACAAAATAGCTATCACCGCCTCAAATTATTTAACTAATAATAATGATATTATATCTCTTGGAACAGGATTAATCACCAAAGAAGATGGAAGTGTTTCAGGCGATGCTAATCAAGGAATTACAATTAATGCCAAAACATTAAATAACAATAAGCAAATTGCTTCTAAAAATAATATTACTATAAATTCAAATTCTATTAACAATAGCAAGACAGAAAGCATCATTCTTGCGCTTAACAATGCTGATTTAAATATAACCTCAATTGACAATTCAAGCGGTAAAATACAAGCAAGAAACAATCTTGTTCTGCGTAACTTAAGTTTAAATGCGCCAACAATTGCTAGAAATTTTAATGTTAGTTCGCAAAGCACTAGCATAATAAATATAAAAGGAAATTTTTACGCAGGCAATCTTCTTGATTTTGATTTGGGAAATTTAGCAACTTACACAATTATTGGAAATCTTCAAAGTTCTGGTAACTTAAAAATAAAAGCAACTAATATCACAAATAAAGGAAATATCGAGTCTCAAGACTCAATTGAAATTGAGGCAACAAACCAATTCATCAATGGCGTTTTATCAGGCGATAATTCTAATACTAAAATTACTTCAGGAGCTGATCTAAAAATTACTTCAAATAACCTTCTAAGCAATTACGCAACTCTTTCTTCTGGTGCTAATTTAAATCTTATCTCAACAAACGGCAATATTAATAATAATATTAATGCCGAAATCATTGCCGGTAAAAGATATCAAGTAATTTTAAAAGACGATAATGGTAACAATATAAAAGATGAAGAAGGTAATGATGTTAAGGTTTGGATTAATACCGGCGCATTATCGCTTTCTGCTAAAAACGGTACCATAAACCAAAACTCACTAAACTCAATTGTTGTTAATGGTGATTATAGTTTAGATGTAATAGATTTTATTAACACCGGTCGTGTTGATGTTGCTGGAAACTTAACGCTTAATGTTTCTAATAATCTTATAAATGAAGAAAGAGCAATGATATATTCTGGCGGCAATATGGAATTAAATGTGGTAAATAATTTAACGAATAAAAAGGGGGCGGCGATTTATGCAGAAGGAAATATAAAGATCCAGAAATATGCCTTGAGCAATCCTCTTTACGATGCTAATGATAATCGAATAAAAAAATTAGATAATATCTCTGCATCAATTGAAAGCTATGGTGGAGATATATCAATAGATGCAAATGAAATTAGTAATAGGAGAGAGTATATTTATGTACAATTTAAAAATAGATGGATTGGTAATTGTTATGGATATGATTGGGAAGAGCATTGCTCTTTGCATGAGCAAGCTTATTATAACGGTACAAGAAGCAATCAAGCAAGAATTTATGCTGGAAACAACTTAAACATAAATTCAAATTATATAATATCAAATTTAACTAATACCTATTTAACAAACCAATCTTCTTCTATAATTGCTAGAAATAACATTAATATAAGAGTCAATACACTTAACAATAACTCAAACTCTTTTAAGTCATATAGTAAGTTTTTGGATCATCCATATTGGTGGAAACGTAAATCAGATTGGAATTTAACCATAAACTCTTTGCCATACATAAATTTAATAGAAGAAAATTTTCCTGCAATATTTAAGTCAGGAAATAGTATCGATTTAAGAGTTATAAATAACATCAGCAACGAAAATTTAGTTAACAATACTCCTATAAATTCCGAATTAAGTAAATCTTTAATTTTAATCAACAATATTGAAGTTAAAGAATTTCTTGACAATCAAACCATCAACATCGATTTATCCCCATACCTCTCTGGTCCTGACAACCAAGGACTCTTCACCAAAAACCCAAATCCAAATGGTCCACTTTTTGAAACAC
>Ga0214917_10000054_pt1 | contig 126286 bp, 138 predicted proteins | sample LL_1208_BB_MetaG_FD_177983 | JGI IMG/M metagenome (GOLD analysis project Ga0214917, IMG submission 177983) | Freshwater microbial communities from Lake Lanier, Atlanta, Georgia, United States - LL_1208_BB | ecosystem: Environmental > Aquatic > Freshwater > Lake | place: USA: Georgia...
CGAAACCGCCTCTGCCAATGACGTCGTTCTCCTGGAATAGACGCGCGCGGTCATCGAACAACAGATCCGTCATGCTTTTGGAGATGGAGTACATGGTCTGGGCCGTTTGTTCATATTTTTTTTTTTCATCATGAGAAAAAAAAAAATCATGAAACCAAAATTTTTTTTAATCGTGTCGGAGTTTCTGTAGGACGTGTCGGTAGACCCTGCGTCGTCGGAATAGCTCCGAGTAATGGTGTTCTCGTCGTAACAAGGACTGTCGTTGTCTCGTATCCGGGTCCAATTCACTCTGTTTGAAATAGAACGCGTTCTCTTGGATCACGGGATCGTAGACAAAGGGTCTCGTCACCATTTCCTTTCCGGAGAATGCCAGGATCTTGAAGCGAATGTGAGGAGTGTCCTGGATCCCTTCGGAGATATCATGAGTGAACGGCAGACCCAGATACAGATTCAGTTCTCCGCCGAGCCTCTCCGGGCCCGTGATCAGGAGTGTCTTTCCAAAAGGAGACAAGTTATGATGAGAAAAATCATAGGTCTTGTCGAAAACGATGGTACACACGGATCGGATCAGCTGCAACAAGAACTCGTGTCCCGGTGCAAATGCCATGAGTCCCTGCCAGAGACCCATCGGGGCTATATCGCTCGCGGTGACGAGATCCATATCGTCTGGTATGATCTTGTCCAGGGGCACGAGAGGCACCACCTCGGAATCGAGGTATACACCGCCGTAGATGAACAAGACGCAATAACGAAACAGATCCGCACGATAGGCGCCCGACAGGAGTGTGTCGTAGGCCTTCAGGACGTACGAGGGAAAGGACTGTTGGAGAAAGTCACGACACGCGAGGGCGTCCCAATAGATGTACTGGTAATGAGGATTCATCGAGACGAGTTTCTGGAAGGAGTTGTGATACACCCCATCGCTGAGAAGGGTCGTTTCCATGGTCTGGTGGATGACGTACGGTATCTTGCGTTTCTTTCGTGTAGGTGATAACGTCTTGTCGAGGTATCGAGAGGGGATTTCCATGTACCCCTTCGGCGGAGGACCCCAGGGATAGACGTTCATGATGGGATGATTTTCTTTGCCGTGGTAGCGCATAAAGGGAGAACGAGAACCGAGGATGGAGTGTTCGTGGTAGATGCAGGTATCGTAATGGAAGACGGGCAGACCCAGACGGTGCCACTCGGTTCGTTTCGGAAGGGGATGGTCGAGATAGACCGGGTCCGAGAGTATGGACTGTCGGTTTGCAGGATGGAGGAAGAGTTTGCTGAGCTTGTAGGAGACGATGTCGCTCCGACGCAGGATCATGATGGAAGGATGGAGACGCTCGGGGTCGGATTCGTGATACGATAGGATGATGCTGGAATCCCCGGATTGTTGGAGGAGTCTGCGCAGATCGAGAGCGTGTGAAAAGAATACGGCATGGGGTTGGTCGACCGAGAAAATGTAGCGGATGTGTGGGAAACGATGGAACAGATCGTGGATCATCTGGTAAGGCGATGTGTCGGACAGGATATGATAGTACAACCGGTGAGACGCACAGTATTGGCGATTTTTTTGGGCGACGAGACGGGACGGATCACGCTGGAGAACGACAATGTCCGAGTCTGGGTTGATAGAGTCCATGTTTTCGATCAAAGGGATCTCCGTGTAGTAGATCGAGGTTGAGTCCCAGGATCGTGAATGGTATCTGAGTTTGTACCAGACAAAGATCATGGACACCAGAGCCAGTAACGAAAGGAGAACAAATAGACGGACCATTTATTATCAGAAAAATAAATTACGGTTTAAAGACGTACGATGAGTCATACAAAAAAAATGACCAAAAAGACAGCGCTCGTCCTTGGTGGGGGTGGATTCATCGGCAATCACCTGGTTACCCGGTTAAAGAAGGAGAACTATTACGTGCGCGCGGTCGATCTGAAGGAGCCGCCCTTTCAGGAACGTTCCGATGCGGACGAGTTTTTGATAGGCGATCTCCGTGATGAGGAGCTGGTTTCGCGGGTGATGCTCGCTCCATTTCAGTCGTCCCTTCGAGATTCGGAGAATTCCTTTGACGAGGTCTACCAGCTGGCGGCGGACATGGGGGGTGCTGGTTTCGTGTTTACGGGCGAGAACGACGCCGACATCCTCTCGAATTCGGTGCGGATCAATCTGAATGTGGCGCACTTCGCAACGGTGTATCATGTCAAGAAGGTCCTGTACACGTCGTCGGCGTGTGTATATCCCGATTACAATCAGCAGGATCCCGAGAACCCGAAGTGCGACGAGGAGTCGGCGTATCCCGCGAACCCGGATTCGGAATACGGGTGGGAGAAGCTGTTTTCGGAGCGTGTGTATCTGGCGTATCACAAGAACAAGGGTCTTCCCGTTCGGATCGTGCGACTGCACAACATCTTTGGTCCGTTGGGTACGTACGAGGGGGGTCGCGAGAAGGCGCCGGCCGCGCTGTGTCGCAAGATCGTGACGGCGGAACCGGGTGGAGAGATCGAGATATGGGGAGACGGCACGCAGACGAGATCGTTCCTGTACGTGGACGAGTGTGTTGAGGGACTTCGTCGGATGATGCGATCGGAGTTTATCGGACCGGTGAATGTAGGATCGGAGGAGATGGTGACGATCAACGAACTGGTGGACAGGATCGCCAAGATTGCGGGGAAGGAGGTGAGGAAGAGGTACATCCCGGGACCGATCGGTGTGAGGGGGAGGAATTCCGACAACCGGTGCATACGGAGGGAGCTGGGCTGGGAACCGGAAGGATCGTTGCAGGAGGGACTGGAAAAGACGTACGCGTGGATCTCTGAACGATATAAACAATGAATCTGGATCATGAAAGTCACGTTGGGATGACAACCGCGATCCTCCAGAAGATTACAAACGACATCCTGCGTCTTTCTGCGGAATGGGATAATCTCCGTGTGCTCCCGATCCGTAGCACCCCTACGTATTACCGGTATGTTTCCTATGAAAAGATCACTCAGATCCGGGAGGGTGATCGGACGATGCACTCGTTCGTATGGAGAGGCCAGGCGATCTTCATGATAAGGATGTCGTATGCGGGTCGGGATGATTTTATCGGGATCGCGCATTATTCGATTCCGGAGGAGACCGATGATATCGAGCGACATGTGTTGGAGACCGATGCTCCGATCGAGTGGTGGAATATTTTATGAAAAAAATTCATAAAATATAAAGAGCATGGTCTGTAAAGGAAACCAGACCTACTTTGTATCCGGTTGCGCCATCCAACAGAAAGTCCAGTGTAGTCGCATCTCCCTCAAGGATTTCGTCTTGTATTCTCTGCCCAAAGATTCTGTGTTATATCGTGCGGGCAAAATTCATACGGATCGTCCGGAATGGTACGGGCCCGAGAAGACAGCAAAACGGTACGGTTCCGCAAAGACGTTCACGACCAAACAAGAGCTCACCCTGATGTACATGTCCTATGAGAACATCCGCAGGCTCTATGAGATCATCTCCACCCAATTATCGGAGAACGACAAGAAGGTGTTTGACGCGGTGGTCTTCACCTTCTCGCACAACGAGATCAATAAATACAATCAGATCAAGAAGGAGACCCCGTCGATTCATACCCTGATGAACTTCCGAGGATTCCTTACGGATGATACCCACAACTACAAGGCGTTACGGCTGGCCAAGATCTTGTGTCAATACGGCATTGACGGATGGATCATTCAGAACGACACGGTACTACAAAAGGCAGATCTCTTTAAGAATTATTCACCCATCCGTAATGAAGAGATCCTGATATGCAATCCCTCGTCGGTCCTCACTAAGTCACCATGATCCTCGTCATGATCCTCGTCATGATCCTCGTCATGATCCTCGTCATGATCCTCGTCATGATCCTCGTCATGATCCTCGTCATGATCCTCGTCATGATCCTCGTCATGATCCTCGTCATGATCCACACCATGTTCCTAGTGGGTCTCGAACCCACGACCGTTGGTTAATAAGACCAATGCTCTACCGACTGAGCTATAGGAACCTGACTTTCCGATTCACAGCCGAATGCTCCGCCTGCTGAGCTATGGAGTCATGACAACGAGTGAACTCATGAACTTATGAACTCATGAACTCATGAACTCATGACAACAGTGGGATTCGAACCCACGAAAAACGGATCTTAAGACCGTCGCCTTAACCACTTGGCTATGCTGTCACATGATCGCATGATCACATGATCACATGATCGCATGATCGCATGATCGCATGATCGCATGATCGCATGATCGCATGATCGCATGATCACATGATCCCCCGAATGAGATTCGAACTCATGACACTTCGATCACGGTTATACCACTACAGTCGAAAGCTCTGACCAGCTGAGCTATCGGGGGATTTCATGATCGAAAACATGTCTTTAAATAATAAAATATTTCGAGATTGAAATTTTTTTTTTTTCATCCAAGATAAATGAGAATGACCGGCATCTTTGCTCTCTTCCTCGTCTTCGTCTACCTGTCCATCCTCGGTGCTCTCAACTGGGGCCTCGTGGCCATCTTCAATTTCGACCTGGTCCAGTTCTTGTCTCACCACGATAAGGCCATCAGCAAGATCTTGTACATCGTGATCGCTTTGTCCGCGCTCGTCGCCCTCATCCTGTCTTTTGTGGTGGCCTCCTCAAAAGAATCGTACACCCCGAAAAAGGACATCGAGGAGGAATCTCCTTAGAGTATTCTCGGTCATTTCGGCTATAGCCATGCCAGCAATCGGAGATATAAACACTGTCTGGTCTTTATATCTACATGGTTGTGATCAGACATCTTTCGAGCGATCCGAGATCTCATTAGATGTACGGATCAATTTCATATCGGAGTGCTCTCCACTAACGATCCATTGAGTCATAATTTTTTTTTTTTGTAGATTACACGTACATGCGCTTCGTTTCCAATACCTGATTCTGGAACGGGAAACGGAGGAACAGGGTATAAAACGCCTCGGCGTGCTCCCTACAGAACAGATGGAGGAACGGGAACCGACGACAATCCGAGACAAAGATGTTTCGTATCGGAAGATGGAAACGATCCATGAACAGACACTGGATCCGGTAGGCCTCGACGTTTTCCGAGAAGTTGGATACGCGAACGATATCCAGATCCATCCTGATGGGAGGAGGATCCTTCTTCGGCGCGACTTCTGTCTTTATGGAAGGACGAATGCGAGAAACGGCTTCTGGGATGTACTCACGACGGACGATCGGTTCGTCTCCTTCGATGGACGACGGTGGTTCGAGGAAGACCTCCTCCTCACAGATAATAGGATCGAGAGATCCGTACCCGAACGGTACCATGTCTAGTCGATCGGTGATCCTCTGCAGGCGTGTCTGGATCATTGTTTCTATGATGCGTATCAACGGATCTGCGGAGACCGGTTCAGTTTTTTTTGTACGTACGTGTGGTATCTCGGATGCGCATCGTCAGTCAAATCTCTAGCACAACGCTCCATAATAGGCTCGTACTCCTCATCGATTTAACACAAAATAAATATGAAGTCAACATGAAATAAACATGTGTTGGAACGCGGAATCCTCCATGTCCGCATTCCTTGGTGGCATCCTGATCGTAATCATCGTGGCCGTATACTCGTCCCGGAAGGGATACGATTCTCTCACCGTGCTCACAGTTGGGTGGCTCTGGGTCATCACCATGCAGTTGTGGGAGTTCTTTGCCTGGAAACGATCCGGTCTGTGGGCGTCTCGGGCAGCGTACGTATTCAACATGACCCAGATCCTGTTCCTGTTCCTGGTCTTTCTGGTCTTCCGGGAAGAGTCCGTAACGTTCAACCACATCGTCATCGCGTTCGTTGTCGTCCTCCTGACGACGTGCGTGTTGTTTTATCCCACCGACACGATCGAGATCGGAGAAACCAGGGATCATCATCTCCGATACTCGTGGTGGTCCCTTCCGATCAAGAGCACGGTCTACATCATCGGTCTCGCCGTCGTCTTTCTGCTGATGGTCCGACCATTGAAGTGGTCCGTCGCCTGTGTGAGCGTCCTCATCCTGTTGTTGTGTGTGAGCGTCGTGTTCTACCCGAAGGCGGTTCCGAGTCTGTGGTGTTTCTTCGCGGTTCCTTTTCCCCTCATCGCCCTCGGACTCCGCAGCCTCCTACCGGAATGATATGCCGGACATGCCGGATACGACATGCCGGACATGCCGGATATGACATGCCGGAAATGCCGGAAATGCCGGATTCAGAGATGAAACATGTGTCGATAATCGACGTATCTCTTTTCGATATTGCTGTAGAACGGTCGTTGATAGATCAGAACCGGATCGACAATGAACCACCGATCCCTGGACTGCAGACGCTGACAGTACATGTCGATCGCGTAGCGATTTGGATGAGAAGGATATTGTCTGAAGAGATCGAGTCCCTCTGTAAAATTCTCCAGCAGGGTCTGGTAGTAGTCTCGATGAACCAGATACGCCACAAGACACTGCGCTCGATAGAGTCGGTAGGTAGCCGGATTCAGTTTCGGTACGCTCCCACCGAGGAAGATGACATCGTAATCCTCGCTTGCCAGTTTTTCGAGGATCTTGTACCCTTCTTCGTATCGATTCCACATGCTGTCGTCCTCCATGATGAGCACGCTCTCCCAGCCGTTGTCGATCGCCATCCGCAGACATTCGATGTGGGACATGGAGCACCCGATTGCCCCTGATTGTGCACGGATGGCCGGGAAACGGAGAATCTTGTCTGATGGTAAGCGTGGGAGCACATGAGTGTTCATGTGTTCGAGACGTTCTTTCGATTCGTCGAGGTTGATGAAGAGGATCTTGTCCACAAATGACCAAGACATGGTGGTTGATCACGGGAAACATCTTTTTAAAATAAGCTCCCGAGACGGTGGAGAATAAAAAAGTAATCTATAATAATAAATGTATCTATGGATTCTGTGTCTATTGGTCTTGTGGATCGTCTGGTTTGCCTTACGATCTCTTCAGATCGATACGTACGACAAGATCAAAAGGAAGAAGAAACAGCTGTTTGCGGTCTATGGTCAGTTCAAGAACGAGGGTCACGTCCTCAACGAATGGATCGATCATTATCTCCAGGAGGGAGCCGATCACATCTTTATGGTGGACAACGGTTCCGACGATCATTACCAGATCGAGGAACGGTTCTTGTCTCGCATCTCCGTATTCGTAAGAGAGACACGGCATTCTCAGATACAGAATGGTCGAGACATACTATCGATCATAAGACGAGACTACGAGTGGGTGCTGGTCGTGGATCTGGACGAGTTTGCGTACACCCGGCACTACCCGAGTCTCCGTGATTTTCTGCTCAAGACGAGTCGTGACACGGTGTGTGTGTGTGTGCCGTGGAAGATGTTTGGTTCCGGTCATCACGTCCGACAGCCGGAGAGTGTGATCGACGGCTTCCTGTGGAGGGACGACACGGACACCACCTTCCCCGAGGGACGTCTGGTGAAGAGTCTGTTCCGGACGGATCATGCGGATTTTGGGATCCACGTTCCGCGGTTCCGTGATTCACGTCACAAGCGGTACCCGCACACGTGGATGATCGGCGATCCCGGACACGCCATCAGCATCACGGACGGGAGGATACCGACGGACGTGGAGATCCGACAGGGCGAGATCGCGCTGAATCATTACGCCATCCAGTCGCAGGACTTCTTCCGGAACGTCAAGATGAGACGCGGGTCGGCGAGCACCAGTCAGTACGATCACGTCCGTAATCACGCGTACTTTGAAAAGTACGATAAGAATGTCGTGTTTGATAACGAGCTGAGTCGGAAGCGACATGAAAAGAAGAAGCCACACCTGGTGATGACCCGGTACCGTGAGTCGCTGGATTTCCTGGACAGCAATCCGGGGTTGTTCGACCACTTTGACGAGATCCACGTGTACAATAAAGGCCTGCCGGATATCATGATGTACAGGAAGGACGTAAGGATCCACGAGTGTGTCAATCTGGGAGACGCGGAGGAGGGGTTCCTCCGGTTCATTCTGGATCATTACGAGAAAGAGGACATGACGGTGCTGTTCACGTCGGCATCGTTGTTCTGTTATCCGAACCAGTCCAAGGAGAAGAAGTTCCTGTTTACGCTCGATCGGGTCCTGATCACGGGGGACAGTGTGGTGTGCGTGGGACCGGTCAATGATAAGGAAAGGAGACGACACATGAGCTGGACGCTGGACGAGTACCGACAGGCCGGGTTAGAGAATCGGATCGTGACGAGGGCGCGTCTGACGCCGTGCGTGTACCGTCCGTTCGGGCACTGGCTGTCGACGGTGGTCGGGATCGGGGAAGAGGAGTTTCGTTTCGTGTCGTATCACGGGATCTTTGCGGTGAGTTCCGAGGACTGGCGGAGCCGGACAAAAGAGTTCTACGAGGAGATACACAAGAGGCTGATGTGGGAGCACCCGGAGGAGAACCATTATCTGGAGAGGGCATGGGCGTACCTGTTCCGACTGGCGGACGAGAAGATGCTCTTCTATGATGAACACCGGTTGAAACTGGACATCCCCAATATTCAGAGGTGGTGTGAGTATTCATTACGACAATTTTCAGGTTCAGAATAGTTTACGACGGAACGATGCACGCAAACACCATGGTCGTCTTTGTGGATCGTGTAGATATCTGTTCATCACCGAGATGAGTATGATATCATTTCATCCGTGGATCTGGATGGAATATCATTCATAATACGGATCAGGGATGATCCAAAATCGTTCGGTTTGTCTTACCGTATGATTTGTAGCATCATGAGTATCATGACCATCATGACCATCATGACCATCATGAGTATCATGAGCATCATGAGCATCATGAGCATCATGAGCAATGAGGAACCCGTTTTTATATTCCATCACCACATTAGGGATCGCTGTCATGGCCACAATGGTATGTCGTTTCAGGATCCGAACTGCTCGATCATTATCTAAGGATAGACCATAACACTTTAGACTCATGAGAGATTTGTGGTCGCTCTTGATATACATCGCCGTAAAACCATTTGCGCATAATAGGATTGGTCCGCATCGTGGCATCGTGTGTGTCCCCGCCATAATGGTTTGGGTAAAGCGACACCATTCATTCGTGGGTTCTAAATCGACGACATTCTGACTGAGTATGATTTCAATCTCGACATCATGAGGACAATAAAACGCCGTCAGAATATCAGCATTCACATTGGCATGCTTGTCGCAAAGATATAATTTTGTGTTGTCTTCGGGTCGTATAGTTGTAACTACCTCAACATTTCCGTCAGCAACCGTAAGATGATTGAGATAGGTCTCTACATCTCGTCTTTTCATTGATCTATATTGATTCCATCCTCTTAAATCTCCTCTACGCATGTTCATGGATGGTCATCCTCACAATAACTCGTTTCGATCCATTTCAGTGACTCCATTCCCATCACTCTCGGTGAATGTCGATGATGGCATTTTCACCATTGCTCGTTCGATCATTTTCGGATCATTTTCGGATCATGGAAGCTGTTTGACAATTAACTCTGGACAACGTCACATCGATACCCCGATGATGGAAAAAATCATCGGTTGCTTTCCTCTGTCCGTCCCAATGATAATAATCATCGAATATGATTACACCCCCCGGGACAACCCTATCATAGAGTACTTCGAGTTCTATCTTGCTCGATTCATACCAGTCGGTATCTAATCGCAAGACTGCGATCTTTTCTGGGATATTTTGTGGTTCCAGCAAGGTTTTACAAACATCGCCTTTGATATAGAATAACCTCTCTAAAGGATATCCCGTCTGTTCCACGTTGAATCTGACCTGGTCCAAAGAGCAATAACACCATCCATTGATGACGTCCTCTCGTCTTTGTCTTTCCCATTCCTGATGGGTGTCTGTTCGAGACATGGTGTACAGAACAGAATCGTCTCTCGTAAAGTCAAACTCTCCGGGCTCGGTTAATCCTTCGAAGGTATCAAACATGTAGATATCACGAATCGGCAGATGGAGTCGTAACGTGGCTTCCGCACACAGTCGAGGGTGTCTACCCTCAAACACACCACACTCTACGTACGCGCCCTCCAAATCTTTCACAAATACGATCGCTTGTTCCGTGTCCATTGTATTTGTAATGAGTCTATGTTGTTTTTAAATTGGCGTCTAGAGAAGGGTATAAACGACTGGTAGTACAACGTGAACGGGGGAGGGATCTGTACACAAGAGACCAGCTGTGGGACTCCGTGAGCTCCTGCCAAAATAAATCATCTTAAAAGATAAAATTGTTCAAAAATAGAATAGTTTTCTTCTGAAATGACCGTCCTCATCCTCTACGCTCCGCCGTATACGGAAGATACCGGAGGCATCATTGTGATGCATTACCTGTGTCACACCCTCAACGAACGATTCCCCGATCTGGTTCAGGCTCATCTGTCTCCGTTCTTCAGGCATCAGCGGGTGACGACCAATCCAACATGGAACACCCCGATCTTTCACGGTCGGCTGTCGAAAGACACGATCGTACTCTATCCCGAGATCGTGACCAATAATCCACTATCTCACGAAGGACCGATCGTCCGGTGGATGCTGTCCTTCTGTAAAATCGATTGGGACAACGAGGATTACATCTTTTATTACTCGTCCAAGGGGAACGATCATTACCGTCAGGGCGAAGAGTGGCAACTCTTCCTGGTCTACACCCCACCCATCGAGCGACTGCCGAATCACGGAAAGGGTTCCTGTTTCTTTGTCGGGAAGGGACGCTCCTTCCCGAGAAACAAAGAGATGGAACGGAAATCACAGAACATCTCCTTCCGCAGCATTGCAGAATTGTTGTCTGTCTTGCGGAAACACGAGGTCTTTTACAGCTACGATCCCTACAGTTATATCTCCAATCTGGCCGTATTCTGTGGGTGTCGGAGCATCGTCGTCCCGCCTCCCGGTCTCTCGAAAGACGAGTGGTTCCGTCTGCGCGGTCCGTACGGATACAAGGGCGTGGCATACGGAGAGGACGATCTCGATCGAGCGGTACGAGAGGTAGAGGAGGGAGAGCCGTGGACGTACCTGGAACAGATGGAGAAAGGAGCCATGAGAACGGTGGAACGGTTCGCTCGTTTCTGTTTCTCGTTTTCGGTGTCTCATTCATCGATCCGGTTTCATCGTCTGCCAGAGATCGATATCGATCCGTCAGCGATCCGGAAACAATGGGAGACCCCTTCCATGCGGGAATGGACGGATCGGTGTCTGTCCCGGATCTCTTCTCATTACCCCGACTGGCACGCGGTGCTGACCACGTCGGCGACACACGCCCTCGAGACGATCGCGATCCTCATGGATATACGTAACGACGACGAGGTGATCGTGCCGTCGTTCACCTTCTCGTCGACGGCGAACGCGTTCGTATCTCACGGAGCGACGATCGTGATGGCGGACTCAAGGAAGGATCATCCCAGCGTGGACATCGGGGACATGACACGGAAGATCGGTTCAAGGACGAGAGCGGTGGTGATGGTCCATTACGGTGGACATGTGGAGGAGAACTCTATAGATCTGCCCGAGGGTGTTTTGAGGATCGATGACGCGTCTCATTGCATCGGCGAGGATCTCTCGTCGACCAGAGCGGACTTTTGTGTTTTTTCGTTCCACACCACCAAGAACATCTCGACCGGTGGAGAAGGAGGTTTGTTATTATACAGAAACGAGGCATACAGAGACAGGATCTGTGCGATCCTGGACAAGGGCACCAACCGGGAGACCGATCCGGTCTACGAATGGGTCTCGAAGGGGAGCGCCTTCCGTATGACGGAGTTGTCGTGTCTCTTCCTCTGTCCCCAGCTCGATGTTCTTACAGAGATCACCCAGAAGCGTCGTAATATCCTGAGGCAATACCAGGAGGGTCTGAGAGGGATATCGGGCATCGTCGTTCCGGAGCACTCGGGATGCCACACGTGTTTCTTTTCGACACCGGACGCCAGAGATGTTGTGCGGTTCTTGTCTGAACATGGCGTCGAGGCGAGACAACACTACACCCCGCTCCATTCGAGCTTGTTCTACCAGACATCGTATCCATCCGGTAAGGAATGCCCGAATGCGGAACGCTGGGCGGAGACGATCGTCCGACTGCCGTTGCACACGTTTCTTACGGGATCGGACGTGGATCGGATCGTTGGTCTCATCCATCGGTACTACGGACGACCCGAGCGGGAGTCCCGTACGCGATGACACCGGGAGGTATCGACCGCGTGACGACCGAGCCGGCGCCGATAACGGAACCGTCACCGATAGAGAGACGGTCACAGACCACGGCGCCTATCCCGATCGTCACGCCCTGACCGATATGGCAGTGACCGGCGATGTGGACACCGGGAGAGATGGTCGTGAAATTGCCGACAGAAGTATGATGACCGATGCTGGACTGACGATTGACGGTAACAAAGTCACCGAGGATGGCAAAGGATGCGATGACGGCATTCTCGAGGACGAGTACTCCTTTGCCGACCGAGGCGGTCTTGGTGATGCGAGCGGAAGGATCGACGAGCGGAGGAAAGACGATACCTGTTTGATCCACAAACGATGCGACAACGGCCTGTTTCGTGAGTGGCTGTCCGACACCGAGATACCACGCGTGATCGTCATGAGGAGAGGCATCGAACGTGATGAGATCGTTCGGGAAGAGGAAAGGGATGTCGGGGTCGATGTCACGACTGACGTTCCGGAAGACGCGGATGTGGACGGGATCCGGATGAGAACGATGATAACATTCAAGGAGCAGTGCAATCAGGTTCTCACTGAAACCCGCAATGTTCATGATGTTCATGATGTTCATGATGTTCATGATGTTCATGATGGTGTTCATGTTTGGAGTGAGATCTTAAATAAAAAAGTAAATCTTGATGACGAAATGTATGTATGGATTCTGTGGGGATAAAGTTACTGAATCGAAACATCGATGAGATCGAGTTATCATTAAGGATGTACCTTAACGTCGAGGTACGATATTTCGTATCATTCCTGACTCTATAATTCAGACAGATTTTGCATGTATTTTGGATATTTCCGTAGCTCCTATGCGATAGCACTCACGGAGTATCCTTTCACGATGATGGGGCTGATCACAAATACTACCTTCACCGTTATCCCATTCACATTCGCCAATTGCACATTCATCAATGACGCATTGAGAACATTGATATTGTGGTTCTAAACGCAAATCTCGTATGAGTTCTTCTCGGATAGAGTCCATTCTATTTTATCTAATCCTACACCATGTTTTATAGAGGGAATTCAATTTTTATGATAAAGATGGATAGAGCATCTGTCAAACATTATCTCCGATAGGTTATGTCACCCTATACTACTGATAGAGTTCCGAGATCGAGAGGCGGAGGCGATCCGTGATATATAAAAAAGTATTTCAGAAATAAAAATTTTTGAAATCCAGAATACTTTTTTTTTGGTCCATGGACGGTTGGTCTGTTAGCCGTTTAGACCGGCAAAATGTATTTAAAGAGATGATTTCATGAGAGAAAATGTCCTATCGTCAGTTCGTAGAGAAGTCATTGGGTCGTTCAGCCCTGTGCGAGAAGAACCGCAACGCGCCCGACAACCACCGATTCTGTAATGCGTTCTGTTTCGACTACCTCCCGGTAGACCGGTTCTCGGGCGTCCACGTGATCTGCAACCAGTGTCGCAGCATGGTCGCGATAGCGGAGAAGATGGTTCAACAGAACCTGACCACCCTGGAGAACGTGCGGAAGAACCCGCTTATCGTATATCCCAATAGGGATGGTCTCTGTACCTACAAGAAATGCGACACCTGTGAGCAGGTCAAGTTACTCACGCACTTTGAACACGGGAGATGCGTGTGCAAGAGCTGTCGTTACCTGAAGGCCTCGGCCAAGAGCAAGGAAAAAGTCCAGGGGTATATCCACGATATCGAGGAACTGAAGGAAAACATCCCGCTGTTGGAGGCTTTCCTGAATAGCATTGCCAAGGACTGTCTGATGCTGATTGTTGCTCATTACCAGATCGGCAGGAAACCCACGGACAACAAATCCACGATCGTCCTCAACATCATCAATCATTTCCGCCAGTTCATGGATCCGTCGCGGTGTCGATCCTGTAGTGCCGGAGGGGTCGTCCCGCCGGAAACGATCTGCTCCGGGTGCCAGACAAAGCGTCCGGTTCGGAGGAACGAGAAGCGACAGGAATTCATGGATCACCTGGATACGATCTTTGAAGGGCTCGAGCCGATGGATCCGGAGAAGGACATGGATCGATACAACAAGGACGAGATGAGCATGCTGGCACGAAAGGCGGGGCTGAAATTTGAACAGATCCTTAGGAAACACGATCTGTTTGCTCTCTTGAATGAGTTTCTACAGAAACGACAGGAGGAGAGGGAAAGGAAGAGAGCCGAGGGAGAACTGGAGCGCCGACGCGTCGAGGATCAGAATGATACGGTAGTAACCAGTTTCCCGGAGTTGGTGGTCGACCAGTTCCGGATCCAGGCTAGAGCCTCCGACGGATACATCAATGCGACGCAGTTGTGTCAGGTGGGTGGGAAGCGTTTCAATGATTGGTATAGATTAGAAAATACGAGGGTCTATTCAGAGGCATTATCGAGTGATACGGGGATCCCCGCATCACAACTTATCGATATTAAAAAGGGTAACTCGTCGGAATTTGAACAGGGATCATGGATTCATCCTGACCTGGCAGTACAGCTTGCCCAATGGATCTCTCCTCCTTTTGGGATCCGGGTTTCACGGTGGGTCCGTGAGATCCTGACAACCGGTCATACATCGTTTGATCCCAAGTCCAACGAGGAGCTCATCCGTCTCCAGATCGAGCTCCAGAGGGAGCAGGAGACCCGCAAGCGTTTGGAGACCAATCATAAGCGTCTCCTGCTGAAGCGCGAGTACCACAAGTTCAAGAAGGGCCCGTGTTTCTACATCATCCAGGCTCGTGAAGATGCCTTGAAAGTGGGATTCGATGGCATCGATATCAACGAGCGGTTCAGGGCGTATCGGACGTCCATACCGCAGATGCGGGTTCTGTTCATGATTTTCAGTCCGAAGAGTGCGTGGCTCGAAGAGAGTGTGCTCTTGCGGTACCACAATTTCCGCGTTGAGAACAACCATGAATTCATCGGGGACATCTCTTTATCAGAGCTCACGGGCTTCGTGGACACGCTGATCGGGTATTGTCGTGTGCCCCACGAGGTGGTCAGTGCCGAGGAGATTGCTCTGTACAATGCTAATTAAATAAACGGATCCCGGTAATTCTTGTCGTACCGCTGGTGGTGGAACTTCCAGAAGTCCTTGCACCCGATATGGAATTCCGACGGCACGGGCTTCGCCTTGTACCAGTACAGGCACTCCTCGAGCTGGTTGGACGACGTGGCGTTGTGGATGTACAGCGCGGTATAGTTATCGGTGATCTGGTCCATGATCGAGCAGAACATGCTGAAATCCGGGATGATCCCCGCGTAGTTCTCCCATAATGCCTTCCGATTTCGCAGGGAGGGCTCGCGCAAAATGAAGGTGCCGTCCACGTTTGTCCGTATCACCGGCTTCACGTCCATACAGTACTGAAGCGACAGGATGAACCAGCACTTCCAGTGTCTTCCATTTTTGTATAATCCTTGGAAGAGCGGTTTGGAAAAGAGCTTCGGATCGTCGGTGCAGTCATCGAGGAGGAGGATGGCCCAGGGATTCGACACGTGCTGTTTGGCAATCTTCTGGCGCGTGATGAACTGCTCGATCTTCTCCTCATTGAGTCGGTTAAACACAAAACTGGCGGGAAAGATCTTGCGGTAGTGCCCGTTGCTGTCCTCGGTCCCGCTCATCACCATGCCGATGGGGAAGATGTGACGCTTCTCGTAAAGAAGCGAGGTGATCAGCGTCGTGTTGTGCGTAATGGTCGTATCCGACAACAAAAAACGCCCGTTCCCATCGATCTCGAAACCAAAGTACTCCCCCGTCCCTGCCGGCTCGACGCGTATGGGATAGACGGAATACCGGGAGAGACGATCGGTGCGCACCACCAGACGATCAACATGCTCCTCGACGTAGTACCCCGTGATCCGACACAGGAAGACCAGATCGTCGCGGAACAGACAGGGATCAAGAGATAGGAGGATGGTGTGTTCCCGGGTCTCGTCGTCATATGACGAGCTGTCAAAGAACCCGTTCAGAAAGTCCTGACGGACCCGTGTCGTATTGTAAAGGATGCTCTCGGGGATCCTCGGCTCTGTCTGAGACACGTGATCCGAGAGGAACCGATCGATCTCCTTGATATCCGAGACATGATCGAGGAGGAAGTAGAAACCGATCATGTAGGCGTCCCACACGTCCTCCGATCGATCGAGACAGACGGCGGTCTTGATCCCCAGGTACATCGACGGGTCCTCCCGGTAGACGGTCACCGGAACGTCGACAATCTGATTGGATCGGAGATGATAGCACGTGAGGATATGGGACCCGTTGATGACGTAATCGATGCCGTTTTCCTGACATACCCGGTATAAGTCCTCCGACCCCCGACTCACCGAGAGGACGAGACGCGGTGTCGAATCGTCTCCCATGAGACGATCGCCGACGACCACCGATTCAACGGGTCGGACCGTCCCGTCGTGCATGAGGATCGGGGTGCCACGACCGAGACACTTCCCGGTTCCGGGCTTCCCGATGATGACGATCTTGGAACCACCCTGTTCGATGTTGTTCATGGTGCGTGTGGACGGCGGTATGATGTCCGGATCCAGTTCTCGTATAACGATCTTCATTTCAACAAAGAAAGAAAAAGCCTTAAATCATTTCGCCACGGAGGTACCAGTGGCACGACATCCGGACACCGGCTCCCGCGCGTTCTCCCAGGCCTTCCTGGCATCGTTTCTCGTTCATGAATTGTTTTTATTTCGGAACTTACTTAAATAAAAACGGCACATGATTTCCTTCATGATTTACTTCTGATAGTAGGATAGGAACAGACGACGAGGCACGATATTCTTCTTGTGAACAAAACGAAAGTACCGTGGCGTGTCCTGTATGGGCTGTCGATGGACGTGCATGACGGACGCCCCCTGTTCGGACCGGTAATAGAGGTCGGCGATCTGTTCGGTGGAACAGGAGTCCGTCCAGTAGAAGGTCATGATGAGATGGAACCGGGTATGATCGTTATCGAGGTCTGTGTAGACCCTTATATTGGGATACAGGTGTTCGATGCGTTTCTTGCGCTGATCGGACTCCGTGTCGAGGAGGAGCAGGTTCATGGGTTGTGAAGGAATAGAATAATGCTGGAGGAGACGGGTTTCGAGGCCCTGGACATTGGGACGATACAGGTACGTCGGGAGATCCATATTGGAGAACGGGAGGATGAACAGGAGTTTCCACCACATGATCGATCGATTGATTGATCGTCTCCTCATTCATGGATCTCGCCGTCATTTTTTTAAAAAACCTATGCTCAATCCTCAAACTGGAGGATCGTCTGAAAGGTCTCGAGCGCCGAGATCATGGTCCCCTGTTCGGGGTACTCGTATAGGTCCTTGTGTTTGTGGAGGAGTGAAACGATCACGGGGAACTCCCTCGCGTAATAGGAGGTGTACTCCTCGTGACGCTGTCTCAGGAGGATGCGGAAATCATGGTCCTGGCGTATCGTGTGTTCGTGGGTAACGATGTCCTGGTAGTCGTCGAGCACACGGGCCTGGAAATTGAACCACGACAATCCGGATAATCTGTGCGTATGACCGAGGGGATGAGAGTCTCGTGGAACAAAGACAATGAGATAGCGGTACTCGTTCAGCAGAGAGACGAGACGCACACGGTAGATGCTAAAATCGGGAGAGTCCTCTGTTTTCTGGAACACAGGGTCCTGATAGTATTGGGAGATCCACTGATAGAAACGGATCTTGTCGGGACGACTGAAGGACTGCATCTTTTCCATGACAACCGATTCGTTTTTAAATTTAAATTTTATTGAATATAAAAAAAAAACGAATGGACGGATACGACTACTGTCTCCTCCCGGAGTGTCGGGACTACAACCCCAGGTTCCTCCCGATGTACACCACCGGACAATACCAGGTGTGTCTTCCCGTATGTTACAACTACGTGCTCGGCCCACCTCCGATCCCGTATCAGGCGGAGGACCCGTCGCCGAGGTATTTTTATTGGTACGGCAATATGTCGACAAAATCGGATTATTTAAAAAAATGAGCAGCGCTCTATACTATCGACCTCGTATCAACAAAGAACAATGACGGTCAAGAACACGCGTTTTGTCCTTCACGTGGACACGGACATGGTGGACGAGAAGTACGGATTCTGCAAACACCGACTGGCATCCTGGGACAAGGTATCCGTACAGAACAAGACCAGCATCCACGACCTGCAGATCCAGGACAACAAGAAGAAGTACTTTAGTTTTCTGGACGAGTCCAAGACCGAACACCTCTGCACCGTCGTCTTCCCTACGAACGGATGCTACTGTTTCTGGTGCAGACACCCCTTCTCGAATCGTGGGATCGGATGTCCGATCCAGTTTATCCCCCACAAGCTCATCAAGACCTACCATTCCGAGATCACCAAGGACAAGTACATCCTGCGAGAAAACATCAACGGTCACGACCTGGTCAAGAATAAAGAACATTACCACGCCAATCGTCTGGAGCTGAACGAGCGTGGTTATTACATCATGGACGGGATCTTCTGCAGCATGAACTGTTGTCTGGCCTTTATCCGAGAAAACACACACAACCCCATGTATTCGATGAGTGAGATGATGCTCCATCAGCTCTTCACGGACCTATTTGGGAAGGAGTGTGAACCACTGCTGTCCGCTCCTCATTGGAGACTGCTCAGGGTGTTCGGGGGTGACCTGAGCATCGAGGAGTTCCGGGCCTCGTTTTACAAGATACGGTACGATGACATGGACACGATCTTGTATCTCGATCATCATTCCAAGACGGTCGGTTTCTTGTACGAGAAACACATCCGATTATAGGCGCTGTCGGGTGGTGCTTATGTGGAGTTCCATGAACTGAAAGAGGAGGTTCCTCAGTTTTTCCGGGAAGAGACGCAGATCGAACCGGATCGTATCCTTCTTTTTGGTGCGGGTGTGGTAATAAGGGGTCTCCGGGTAGTCCTTCTGATCGATCTCGATCTGATAACACCGTATGATCGCGTAGATGAGTTCCATCCCGTACTCGTCCAGGGTGCGGACGTGATGCATAAAGAAACGAGTCCTCTCTTCTTCGAGGTCTTCGTTCGGGGTTTCCGATAGACTATTCATGAGGGTATGAAAGATAGGGAGGTGGTCCGACATGTTTGTTCTCTTCCACCGAGACCGACGATCCGTGCTCAATTTTCGAACGGAGACGAGTCGTGTTTCTGGAACGTCCTCGGGAACGAGAGCAGATCATGGGTGGTGGTGATCGTTTCCGGTTCGGGACACACGTTCTTCATATGGAAGTACCGACAGAACCCGGGATCGTCGGGTCGTTGTTTCCGGAGGATCATGGCACACAGATCCCGGATATCCCACATGTTGTCCTTATACCACACCAGATGATCCTCATAGCTGATACGAATCCTCGGGAACTCGGGAGGAACGGGCGGGAGTTCTTCCTCTTCCTGGTCAGAACTCCCGAAGCGGTTCTGGAGATCGATGCGTATGTAACGAAGATGGGTAAAATAGAGTTCCTCGAGCCTCGTCCGTTTCTCTTTTGGCCACATGTAGATCTCGGGAAAACGGAATCCCAGAGGCAGGGACAAGACGTATCGGAGGTCGTAGTAACCCTCCGTAAGAGAGTGGAGGAAGATCCGAGAAGGGTGGTGAAACCGCGGGTCCAGGAAGAAGACGAGCAATGCCACGTTCCGGAAATAATCCTTGAGACCGCGTTCCCAGCACGTCTCCTCCAGGACACGGGCCATCTCCTCGTCCCTCAGGAAACCGGAGAGGAGAGACCGGATGTCGCTCCGCATCCCGGTCTTCGCCCCGATGATGGTCTTTTTGGGGGTCAGCGTAAGGACAGATCGTTTGATGTGTTTTTGGTAGTACTCCCTCATGAGCATCTCGAGAGGGATCTGTGTCTTGTTTTTCATGAACTGCTGGTGGATTTTGAGCAGATCGTGGATGGAAAACCTGGACAGATACCGATCCAGCGTGGATCCGTAGAGGATCCGCAGTTTCGTCTCGATCCTCTCCTTCTTGTCTCCCGACCCGTCCGCCAGGATCTGATCCCAGAAGTCGTAGCGATGGGTACGGACAAAGTCCCGGATGATTTTCTTCTTGGCATCGATGTTGCGGACGGGCAGGATCTCCGCGACGAGGTCGTCCAGCTGGTTCTCGGTGAAGAACTCGGGATGGAACGAGTCGAACATGGAGTTCGTCATCTCGTTGATACGCTCCAGTTTCTTGGAGAAATCATCCTGTCGATAGGACTCGGACTCGTAGTATTCTCGCAGACGATCGACGGGTGGTGCGGGGGTCTTCTTGTTCTCCTTGAGGAGGGACTCGAGGTTCGTCGAGTCGTCAGAGAGAAGAGTCCTCAGGATCTTTTCCAGGTCGGAGGAGACCAGAAACTTGAGCTGCTCGACGACGGTGTCCTTCTTGTTCTTCTTCTTGTAGCGGTCGATCAGGATCAGGATCTCTTCCGGGTCGTCGATGTTGTCCAGCAGGTCCCGATAGAGCTTCTTGCGTTGAGCCGACATTTTTATTTCCTTTGAGAAAATAAAAATGTTCGTCAGTTGTTGGTGGAAAGATTAAGGAATCACGGGACATTGGTTCCCATCTGCTCAGTTTTTTTTACAGAGTGAAATTGAACAAGGCGGATAATTCATTCGACGTGATGGAGGAGACATAGATGAGGGTCTCCTGAAGACCCGACTGGGTATTCTTATTGAGATAAGATAATCTCAGGAGTTCTCCATTGGGGAGCAGGATCCGGAACACAATGTCCTGATGCAGGTTGATCGTCATGGAGATCTTCTGTGGCGAGTGTACAATCACAAAATTGCTAATCAGCTGGTTCTTGATGTTGGCGATCGGACACACGAATTTTCCCTTGGTCATGTACGGGTTATTTGAATACACGGGATTACTTGTGCTGAAGGAGGTGCCATAATTGCTGATCTCTACGATCAGATACGGGAAAAAGGATAATAGTTTTTCATACCCCAGCACATAACGATTGGGGATGATCAGGGCTAATAGTTCCACCTGATAACAGACCGAGGTATAGGGAACCACGGGAATATTGAGATGATTGTTGAAGAAATTCTGGTAGATCGTATTGACCTGGATGTTATCCCCACCCAGCGAGATCGTGATCCTGGTAAAGAAGATCCAGACCGAGTCGACGCCCTGGACAATGACAAACCCCAGGAACTGTTCAATAAAAGTTAATAGCTGTGGGAAATAGAAGATGCACGGTGTCTGAGTCGTCTGCACCCCCGTCGAATTCTCCACGGAATCGACGTAGATCTGCACGTTGCCACCCGTATCGTACAGATCGACACCCGATTGGAATCCGGCACCCGGATCGATCAGCTGCATCGTCACGACGCCCCCCGAACCATCGATCTTTGTGATCTGGTATTGAGCGGGAATATTGGAGGAGACGTCACGGAATACGAGAACGTCTCCGACCGCGTGTCCGGTGCCATTCTGGAGGATCGTATACTCGTACAAGGAGCTGGTCTGTATGGGACTGATGGAGCTGTTCGCGCTCCCGTTCTTGATGATGAAACTATCGTGGATATCGTACGACGGCATGTTCTGGTCAAAAATCACCATCCGATACAGGGGATAATAGCTGGTGATCGTCAGAGACCACCCCTGAGTGTTGTTGATGACGATCATGTTCGAATTCAGATAGAACTCCGACAACTCAATATTGCTCGGAGCGATATCGAGATCATGGAGGAAAGAATCCCCGAGGATCGACAGGACATTCTGTCCGCTCGGGTTGGTGATAGAGAACCGATCACCGACCGTGATCGAGAGATAAGGAGATAATAGGGTTATCTTATTGTCCGTATACGAGTACTGGATGATGATGGAGGAGAATCCGGTACTCTCATTGGTGATCATGAGACCGTTGAAGTAATTGTTGATGGGGATGCTATCAGTCAATAAGTCGGTCACGAGAGACAATCGATCGATCCGGATCTGCGGTGTCTCGGGATCAGAGGTCACGAAGATGCCGGTGATGGTATCGGTGACCCCGTACCACTGGAACGCGTAGAACGGGATATTCGACGGGGAAAGGACGGGCTGACAGGGCGTGACCTGTTTCTTGTTGATGGGGATGACGAATTCGGTTGGGAACGGATATTCGAGAAAGTTTCTGTAGTTAGAGTCGACATGGAGTAAAAAATTTTTCATAATGTTTTTATTTTTTACTAAAGAATTAATAAAATATGTATTCATCACTCTCGGACTATTGTCGGAGTTCTCCCTCGCGGGTCAGCGATAAGCACTATCCTTGCAGGAGATCGTGTCCCTCTCTCCCCATCATACCGATGCCGTTGTCGTCCATGCCATCTCCGATGCCGATGTCGTCGATGCCGATGTCGTCGATGCCGATGTCGTCCATGCCATCTTCGATGCCGATGTCGTCGATGCCATCTTCGATGCCGATGTCGTCGATGCCGTCAATGTCTCCATCTCCGATGCCGATGTCGTCGATGTCGTCGATGCCGTCAATGTCTCCATCTCCGATGCCGATGTCGTCTCCATCTCCGATGCCGATGTCGTCGATGTCGTCAATGTCGTCTCCGTCTCCGATGCACGATACGGTACTGCTCCCTGTACTGGATCCTTTATTCAATATGAGAGAGATCTGCAAACAGTGTGTCCTGCTCGAGGACCATCTGTCTCATCCGGAAAAACGCTGCAGGGACTGTTGTATCAAACACTTCCTGACGCTGGAAGCCCTGGCGGAAGAGGCCATCACGATCGACAAAGACCAGAAGCTGTATTCAAAGATCAAAGACCTTCCACAGATCATCCGGAACATCGAGAAGAGGTGGATCTCGGATCCGGACAACAACGCGATCCCGTCGTCACAGGAACTCCGAAAGATACGCAAAAAGTTCCAGGAGGATAGTTTCGATCTGTCGAAATGCAAGGACTGTACCGCGTGTTCGATCTGATCTAATTGCATCCCGGGTATAAGATCGGTTTCTTGCACTGGCTCTCGTAGGTCTTCTGGAACGAGATATAATCCGACCCCGTCGGACACAGACGCTCTTTCCCGTCTGTATCGCAGCATGCCAGCTCCGGGATGCTGGAACAGTTCGTGGTCTGGATGGTTGTCTGTCCGTTATTCAAGGTCTGGGAATAAAAATGGATGATGGACGGGGCCAGGTTTTGTGCACAGTTATGACTCTTATCCCCTGTATCATGTTGATCCTTCGTCACATTATAATTCGCTGCCCATAACATGACGCCCCCCATCTCTTTCTGTTGGATAACTCTCGCGATCTCCTGGTCCATATCGATCCCCATCCAATGACCACCCGCCTCCTGTCTCCCGATCTCAACTCCCATGATCAGTTTCCGTGAATCCCGGATGACCGTCAGGAAATTATCCACGATATTCTCGTAGATCATCGGTTTGGGATCATCATAGGCCATGATCTGAACATGATCAAAGACATCATTGATATCACGCCCCCTGGTCTTGAGCTGAACCGAGATGTCCGTGACAATGTCGTCAGACAGGAACGGAATAAAATCTTCGGTCGGTGGTTTGAGTGTATCGTGGTACACTCCCACAAAATTGACACAGAGGTCGAGGTCCAGATCACCCAGACTATCTCTGATCGCGATCACCATCGTCGTAAAATGATCGATCTGGACGGGTCGGTTGGGTTCCGACAGATGTTCAAAGTCCAACACGATCCCCGCACCGAGACCAGAGGCCAGTCTTCCGATCATCTGTCCCACTACGGTATAATCCGCATCCTTACTGAAATCCGTGGTGTCCGACCATCCTCCGAACGCGAGAGAAAACTTCTTCTGGAGTCTCCTACACTCGTCGCTGACCTTTTGTAACACCTGATAACCCACCGAAGACGTATTCACAGTCTGATTCTGAAGGTCCACCAGGTCACACTGATCCGACGGACATTGAGATGTATCCAGACCCTGGAATAGGATACCGATCGGTGGACCGGGCTGATCGCGGTATGATAACAACAGGAAACTGTAGGCCACAGACGTGAGTCCCAGGCTCACCATGGTATCGAGTGTGGGTATATTCACGAACCCGCCCGCAAAGGTGTCGTAATCCGTAAAACAATCTCCCCAACCCTGATAATATCCAAAGATCTCGTAGGTGGATGTCGGTGTTGGTCTGCATTGTTTGTGACACTCGCTCAGACTCATGCATTGAGCGTAATGATCGGTGGATCGTGGCATGAGGAGAAAAACCACCACCAGAATCGATAGTGCGAGGAGGACGACAATGAACAGTACCCATCGCCAGGGTGTTTTGACGGATCGTTTCATTTATGAAGAAGGAAAAAAAGTAAATAATAAAAAATGTTTGTCGACCGATTCCTGGTTTCCTGTCCCGATATATGGGAACATCTCCTCTCGGATCGATACATCTCTTTTCTCCAGTCCAAATATTTCCTGTATCACAGCCTCGAAAAAAAGGACGGGTACCGACTCAATCAGATCGGATTCGACGTACGACACGTTCCGATGTGGATCAAGAAGACGTTCGGTATCCACGAATCCATCATCACGGTGGATGAAGAAGTGGAATACGATGAGGACCAGCATGTCATGAATTGGACGGTGCAAGACAGGTCTCATCCGGACCTCTTCTCGTTGTGTGGTCAGACCCGGATCGAGGACGGCGGCGCGATCGATGTCACGATCCGCTTCCAGAGTCCTTGGATCATCTTTGATCGGTACATATCGTCCATCATTTTCCGAGAGATCCGTTCGACGTACAAGGAATTCCTATACCATCCTTCCACGATACACCATCCACGAAAAGAAAACTGACTCGTCGTAAGGAACGAGAAGAGAGCATCATTCTCTCATGCCTCTCATGCCTCTCATGCCTCTCATGCCTCTCATGCCTCTCATGCCTCTCATGCTCGATAGGCTGCCGCCTGAGATCATCCATCACATCGCTTCCTATGACATCGATGCGCGCATCGCTCTGGGCTGCGTGAATACACTATCACAGGAACGCAAGATCGTTCTCAGGAAAATGGTTCGGTGTGTGGAAAGGGAAGACGGGTGGTCCGTGGTGTGCAGGATCGGTCGTCACAAGCAGTACGTGCATCACATCGATCTCCCCTTCTATCACGAGTCAACCCTATGGATCGACTTTCGTTTCCCCGACGACATCATGACCCTCTAGCACATCTCCTCCTGGAAAAAAAACTATTCTGAAAATAAAATTTTTTGAAATTCAGAATAGTTTTTTTCGTTGTCGTCGTCACGACGATCATTTAAAGAGATTGACCGGCCCCGCTAAATGAAGTGGTTCCTGTCTCTCATCCGTCGGGGTAAGGATCGTATCTGTATCGCGCCCTATCGGTACAGCGATATCCCCAGACTCGCCAGGGACATCCGGCTCCCCAAGGAGGCCCGGATCCCCATCACAGAACACAACGGCATACACTTCCTCGCGAGGCTCTATGCCATCTATCAACAAAACAGCGTGCCCTATCTGTTTTCCCACAAACTCATGCCTGACGCGCGTGCAGAATGCGAACGTCTGTGTCGGGAAAATCCTCCCGTGGAAGACGAGGGGATGGTGGTCTTTACGTCGGGTACGTCCGCTGGCACGCGCAGAGGCGTCCGTCTGTCTCACGACAATATAGCGTCGCACATCGAGATGATCCGTGAACACGTGCCCCCGGCTACACTGGGACCAGACGATCGCACCGCACCAATTCTCCCCTGGACACACTGCTACGGGTTGTTGGGAGAGTGCTTCTCGGTCATGGACAGACTCGGTACGATGAAGACGTCTTCCACCATGATGGGATGGTTCTACGCGATCCACACCCACCATCCCACGATCCTGTTTGTCGTCCCGCGGATCCTCGAGGTGGTGCTGCAGAGGGATCGTGTCCTGCGCAAGCGTCTGTCCGTCGAGACGCGTCGGCGGTTATGGTTCGGTCCCACGATCCAGTTCCTCGTCTCCGGCGGGGCAGCGCTCCCCACAAGGATAGAAAAAGAGATGAGGGATGAGCTCGGCGTGCGTGTGCTGCAGGGCTACGGCTGTTCGGAGATGTCCCCGATGATCAGTCTTCAGACAGGACTCGGAGACGACGGTGTGAACGTCGGACCACTCCTCCCCGGGGTCGAGGCGCGGTTCAGTGACGACAACGAGATCCTCGTGCGCGGACCCAATCGTTTCATGGGCTATCTCGGTGAGGAGACGATGCCCTCCGATGTGTGGTACCACACGGGGGATGTCGGGTACATGAGCTCCGATCGGCTGAACATCATCGGGAGGAAGAGTTCTCGTGTGAAGTTATCGAATGGGAAGTTCATAGACGTGGATGTGTTGCAACGACAGGTTGAGACGATGGTGGATCGCAGGGTGTGCGTGTGGGAGAGAGGAGGGTTGTTGCACGGGGTGGTGATGTGTCCGACATGGGGTACGATCCGTCTGCTGAGAGAAAGATGGGGGTGGGTGGTCTGGCATTCCCGTGACAAGCCCCTGGACATAGCCGATGGGACACTTACGATAAAGGGAGAGGCGTGCCGACCCGTGCTGATGGAGATGTATCGTTGAACGAACTGATGTCATCTACGAGAGGGTGAGCATCGCGCACAATGCCTGTGATCGGTGATGTAAATAAAAAAAAAAAAGAAGAGACAAAAGATGCGCAGGATAGAGATACTGGGTTTTATAGCGACCGCTCTGAATGCCGGAGCATTCTTGCCTCTCGCGATCAAGACCTATCGTGATCCGCATCCGCCATCAGATGCATTCACGATCACGAGTTTTTCGGTGTATTTTTCTGCCGCGAGTCTGTGGACGATCTATGGCATCGTGATACGCTCTCCGTCGATCGTGGTGTCGAGTCTGTTGACGGCTTCCATCATACTCTTCATACTGATGATTCTCGGTACGAGACACTGAATCACGGATTGCCATCACCGATCCATGAGTAAGATGACCTGAGTGACTTGGTGTTGTGTTTCTTGAGATCTTCTCTCCATCGTTCAGGATCTCTTTGGAGTCGTTCGTACGGATCGATGTTGTGTTTCTTGAGATCTTCTCTGCGTCGTTTGTTTTCTTCTTTGCGGTCCAACGGCTGGCACAACGGGTGATTGCCGACGTTGCACCATCTTCCCAACGGCTTCTCGGGTTGTTTCAGGAATCGTTCCAGCAATCGCTTCATCGGAGTGGATGATCGTGCCGGGTCTGTGAGATCGGTCACAAATCATTTTAAAAAAAAAAATAGTTGGGATTACGATTTTTTTTTATTTCGAGATAAAAAAAACAAGACATGTCGAGGCTGTCTCCCACGTTCTATGTCGTTCCTCAGCAGGCTTATACGTTTAATCCGGTACCGCCCAACGTGTAAACCTGAAGACCGTATTCTCCCTCTCCAATCTGACGTATACACGATGGAACATCAGCAGTGTGGAGTACATCACCATCGAGATCGAGCAGATCGGACCCGCGACCAGGATATGGAACTTTGATATCGAGTGTCGGATCCTGAACGAATCATCGACACTGCACATCCATCTGCCGAATTGTCTGCTCCCGTCGAACGAGCTTCCGATCTCGGACGTGCGTTTCTCGGGTTATTTCGGTGGCACGATCCAGTATTCCTCGAATTACCAGGGGCGTACGTCCCAGATGCTGGCATTCTCGGGAGATCCGAATCAGAACGCGACCTATCACTGGAATTACGATGCGCTGATCTTTAGTATCTATCTGAGGATCCCGTATACGGATCAGGGGTCGTCGTTAGGACCGGGACAGATGATCCACATGAACCTGTCGTTGAAGGACGGATGTTCCGATCCTTTCCAATCGTGTTTCTGGGATCCCGTGACGGAGTTTGTGAATAATACGACGAGTGAATTGGAAATTTATGGATGTGATGCGGCAGTCGAGTTGTTTACCACGGCCACGACGGTCGTGGCGTGTCAGAATCAGATCACGGCGTGTGTTGCCGCGTGTGAGGCGGCCGGTCTGGGACCCGAGGATCCGGCGTCGGACGTTTGTGCGGCGGCCATATGTCCCGGGTTGTATAATCAGTGTGTGGCGTACGTCGAGGGGACCGGACAGGCGGTCACGGCGGCGACGTGTCAGGGGATAGTCAATAATCTGGCTTCCTAGGAGGTCAGCAGACACACATGAGGAGCACGGATGCCATCGTTATCCGGTCATGTCTTTTTTTGTGAATGACACAATATTTTATTTCTATAGTATAAATGAACTACGGTCTCTTCCAAGGGAAAGACGGACGATCGGTATGCAAGAGGACCCGATTATGTTCGACGAGGTGTGACGGGAACGGTGTGTGTGTGTCGGAGCCCTTTTGTACCCGTCACGTCCACGACCCGTTTGATAAGAAGATGTGCGAGTCCGTGACCGGGTCCGGTCTCCGGAATTGTTTCCTGGAACCGACGTGTGGGGGCAGTGTCCGTGACGTGAGGGAGTACTGTCCGGAGAAGAGCCGGTGTCCGCAAGACTGTGTGCCCGCGCGGTACCTGCCCGTTCATCCGTCCGAGGACTCCGATCAGAAGATATGTTATACGGGGAATGATGACGTGTGTGACCTTGTCGGCAAGGGGTGTCCCGAGAGCTGTTATAACGAGGTGTGTTGTCCCTACTCGTTTCCTAAAACTAAAATTGATTTAAAGGATCGGACATGGTAAACAAATAAACCAAACAACCACTCAACAATCATGAACTCGACTCAACTGACAAGCGCGTCCGGCTACGATACGTCCAAGGTCATCTTTTCCAAGCCAGAGATCGGATCCATCCCCGGATCGACCCCCAAGATTACGTTCAAGAGGATTCGGATCGGCACAGTCAACCCAGATAATACGACCGGGGATCTTATTTTAGGTACGCCAGAGATGCTATTTTCGTTTGGTTTGCAGGAGAATCGGGACATGGCGTCGGGCAAGGTGAATGGATACATGGTTCCTCTGTGTCTGTGGGACAAGAACGGTGTGAAGCCGGAAGAGAAGACGTTTACCGACACCTTTAATGCGATCGTCGAACGATGCAAGGTTCATCTTATCGAGAACAAGGAAGAGATCGAGAGGTATGATCTGGAGATGAACGATCTCAAGAGCTTCAATCCTTTGTACTGGAAGAGGGACAAGGGAAAGATTGTCGAAGGAAAGGGACCGATGCTGTATGTCAAGTGTCTGATGGGCAAGAAGAACGAGAAGATCAATACGATCTTTATCAACGACGAGACGAACGAAGAGATGGACCCGTTCGAGTTCATGTCCAAGTACTGTTACATGACCTGTGCGATCAAGATCGAGAGCATCTTCATCGGGAACAAGATCTCGTTACAGCTGAAGTTGTACGAGGCGGTCGTGCGCATGGTCGATACAGGCATGAAGGGACTGCTGAGGACGAGGGTGAACAAACCGACACTGACCATCGAAAAGACGGAGACTCTGTTGGATATCCAGCCCAATCGTTATGATACGGGATCGCTCGATGACTCGGAGAGCGAGGAGGAGGAGGAGGACGACGACGAGGAGGAGGACCAGCCTCCGATCGAGAACAAGATCCCCGTGCAGATCATCGAACCCACGGTCGATGTCAAGAAGAAGACGCCGGCGGTGAGGGGTGGACGAGGTGCGAAGGCGACCGCTAAAGCCTGAATAGGAGTCCCTCCGATTATCTGTGTCTGAGTTTGCGTTTGTGTTTGCGTTTGGAAAGATAGGACCAGACGAGGATGATCACTACGATCAGTATTATCAGTAATAGGAGCCACAACCACCATAAGCGATGTTTCTTTTCATGTGATGGTGATGGTGATGGTGATGGTGATGGTGATGGTGATGGACCAGAATTGAACTGACACACCATGGATACTAAGCCTTTGTTATCCGCATTGGCGATTTTACCGTAAGTCTTTGACCCGTGGCGTATCACGGCGTCGATGGAACTATCTGTATTTCCATTCAACCAGACCGTAAACGTGTTTGTCAGACTGACATTGCCTCCATTGACCTCGAAACCACACGGTGCGTGCACTGGGTTTAACTTGAAATAACAGTAAGATCCCATCCCATACCCTCTAAATCCGGATCCGTTGAGTTGGACCGCCGGACAGTTGAAGGACTCCCCAAAATAAGGCATCTCGTTCTGGAACATGACCACCTTTCCGTTGTTCCCGTTCCATATGAGATTGATGTCATCGAAGTGTTCGACCTGCAGCCCGTTCGCGAACATGTTGTCTCCGTTCACGATCATGCCGTGTTTCGCGGGGAAACTTTTTGCATCATCGTAATCATCATCGTGATCATGATCATTATCGGTTTGTAAGCCGTGATCCGCGCGCCAGATCCACGTGTTTTCGAGGTAGATGGTGCTACCCGTTACCAGAAGAGCCGTATCTCTGATATTGACTTTATCTTTCAGTGTATACAGTCCTCCGACTCGTATACACAGATCAAAGACCTTCATGGAGTCCCCGGATAATTCGATCAGGGTGTCACAGTTACACGCACACTCGAAGATCACCGACGAGACCGTCTGATTTTTTCCGGTGAAACGGATCGGTTGAGATAGCCGTATGATGGGTTGTCCGATCCCGATCATGTCGTACTTGATGTCCACGTTCTCCGTGATCTCGTAGACGCCCGCCGGGATGATCATGCGTTCACCGGTAAATTTCTTCATGTCGGATGTTATATCTGGAATCGAACGATCATCCAAAACGTCAACATTATCATAACCCGACGGTGGATTGGGACTGACACACCCATCAATGTCTTTGGTTTCCTTCGTATCGGGATAGAATATCGAGTACTTGTCGCTTGAACTGTCGTACAAGAGACGGGGTGCCTGAAACAACGCTCCATTCGATTTGACCACCGTGTATAAGCCAGGTTCCTGATATCCGTCGACTTTACATAAACGACTATCGGATACATCTATATTCGTGTCCTCGAGCGTAATGTTCCATGCCCCACCACTGAATTGATTGTCCTTGACCGTGCAATTTTTAACCAAAAACTGTTGTTGACTGCACATATTGAGTTTATCCATACTACAGTCACCTAGAAACCCCCCTGAGGTATAGACCGCTCCACCAGAGACACTGGCCGAAGGATCATTGACATACAGATTCGCACATAGAGTCAGATTTTTGAAAATACAGTTGCGTATGGGACAGGCCTGGGACACGGCAATGTAATTGTCGCTGCCATCCGGTTGTACATTTACGATGCTCCGCCAGAAATTATCGAGTCCACCCAGGGTAAGGATCTTATGACAATCCTCACCGATCGGTTCGATCTTGATGTTTCCGTTGAAGGGTGTAGGAACTTGTCCGGTGCCGATCAGATGATGATAATATGTCAGATAGATCGTTCCTAGCATAGGCGTTTGGTCCGGCGTCTGTAACAAGAGGACGTGAGGTAACGTCGTAAACTCATCGAGTCCTAGTGGTGTAGAACAATTATACGTAGTAGTATCATCACAAATCCGATCAGAATTGTTTGCGGGTGTGCAGTTTGATGTACGGAATTCATTAGGGATCTCCGTGCTCTGTTGGCCATCATAGACCGTAAAGGAGTAGTACTCTCTCGGTGTGAAGGACATTTTATTTAAACAATAAGATGTCTATAAAAAAAAAAATATAACATCATGAACAACGTCATGAACAACGTCATGAACAACGTCATGAACATCTTTGTCCATGATCCCAAGAACTGGATCAGCAAGACCCAGAAACAGAAACTCAAAGAGTATTGTCGTGCTCGATCGGACCCGATCGATCCCAAAGACCTGCTGAAGAGCGTTCATTATCCGAATGAGAAGGAACGTTATAATCGGGTCGTCATCGATTCCGACGACCGGGATCTCCATCTGCGATTCGAGTATGTCGATTATCACGACAAACTCCGTCGGGCGATCCGAGACAAGAAGATGGAACGGGCGGCACAACAGGACGAACGATGGCGGTCCTATTTTGATCTGAAAAAACGACTGCATCATGCCCTCCCCGAACATGCCTTCCCCGATCCCGACGATATCCAGAAGAACCCGGAGGTCTATCGTAACCTGCTGGAGAACATCCCCCACAGTCCTCTCAAGCGTTATCTTGAGATCTGTCTGTGAACGTCTTTCCAGGCATCATAATAATGATGACATGGATTCAATCGATAGGTTCAAGGAACAGAATTCCGATCGTCTCAGGCGTTGTCCTGAGATCTGGTTGTGATCCTCGTCTTGAACTGGTTCAGTCCGTAGTTCCCCTGTTCATGAGACATTCGCATCATCTCGTCCGTCGTAAACCATCTCGCCTCCTCGATCTCGTTACGATCCTCGATGCAGATCGGATAGAGATCTCGGTCTTGGATCTCAACCACATAATATATATTGTCGTTGAATTGGAGATAGGTATCGATATCTAATCGGGTAAGACGGATGCCCGTCTCTTCTCTCAGTTCTCGCAGGGCCGTCTGTGCCGTCGTCTCCTGGTATTCACACCTTCCCTTCGGGAAGCCCCATTTCTTGGAATGACGCCCGTACACTAATAGATACAGATTTTCAAATCGTAGGATAATACCACACTTGCGTATCATGATCTTCTTCTTCTATACTTTATCATTTTTAAATCAATTTAAATTGATTTAAAACAAAGTGTGTCATCTCTACATCACCATGCATCTCGATACGATTGTCTCCCAATACCGAGACATCCGTCGCAAGCATCTGTGTCTCCTCCTGAAAGGGACGACGGGTCCTCAGCATCGGGTGTTCCCATGCTCTCCCTAAGCATCGTTCCAGGGTCTCGGTCCACGCGGAATACGACTGCATCCGTCGCTTCCATTTCCCTCCTCATCGATCCTACAACCTCCTGGTCATCCGTTACGACTCTCACGGGATCCTGGTCGATGCCCGTCCCTGTCACTCCTGCATCGGGATCCTCCATAAATTCCCCATCCGTGGGATCTATTACAGCACTCAGCACGGCTCCATCGTCTACGAGCCCCTGTCTCAGATGTCCACCCACGACGCTCATATCACCATCGGGAATCGTCGTCGTCGTCGCTAACATCGTTTATCAATCAGACCAGATTCATAAACTCTCCTCATGCTCTTTCGATCTCTCATGCGATATGGATCTTCAGCTTCCTCTGCAATGTGTAATACGTCAGCGGATCGTCGTTCTCTTCGATCCTCAGGAGCTTCTTCAGGTCCTCATTCGGTCGGATGAATCGTCTGTCCCCGGGATTCTGCAGATCATGCTGTTTGATGTAATCACACAGATATTTCGTGACATCCACCCTCCGGATCGGCTCGGAATGATCAACCCCAATGAACTTTGCCATCTCGGACGAGATCTGGATCGGCTTCATGAAACCAGAGGACGACATGTCCTTGATCTTCTTGTTCTCGTTTTTGACCTTCATGATCTTGAGAGAATCCGTCTTCAGCTGTCGGAACCTCTTCAGCATCATCTTGTTATCCGCATAATCCGTCTCGAACTGACTATACAGATCCTCAAAATCCTTCGCCACCGTCTGTTTCGAGATCACCCTCGTATTCCTCTTCCTCGTTGCCGTATCCTCCGCAATAGGCGTCACCTCCGTCTCTTCTACGAGCGTCTTCACCTCCTCCTGCACCAGAGGAGTCACCACCACAACCTCCTCCTGCACCGGAGGAGGAACCTCCTCCTCCTGCACCGGAGGAGGAACCTCCTCCTCCTGCACCGGAGTCACCACCACAACCTCCTCCTGCACGATGTCCACCGTCTCGACGGGCTTCTTCTTCTTGTTCACACGAGTCTTCTTCACCTTAGGGATCTGTTCCATTTTATCTCTATCCTAACCATATTCTTAAATTGATTTAGGGAATAAAGACACCAGACCATTGAAAAAAAAATGGAAGACAAGACCGTGACTCTGTCGGTTCGCCTGGAACCCTCCAAACTAACCCCAGACTATCGTTGCCACCTCCTGTCCATGCTCCGTGAAAAATACACCGATCGCTGCATCCGAGACCTGGGATACGTCTTTGATATCTCGGACATTGTCATCCTATCCAACTCGATCCAGAACGAAGACGGCTCCGTCCTATTCTCTGTCGATGCCTCCTGTTCCATCATGATGCCACACATAGGACAGGAACTGGACACCGTCGTCGACATGATCTTTGCTCATGGTCTATTCGTTTCCTACAGAAAGATCATGCAGGTGCTCGTCCCTTTCCATAAGCTGACCGAAAAACAGTACGTCTTCAAGACCGGTTTCGGCTCCTGTTCTTACGCCAGTCCCTCTCATACGATCCACATCCACGATCCTATCCGCGTCCGACTGACAGACTTCCGTTTCCATAAAGATCATTACGCCTGTATCGGCGAATTAATCTAAAAACAATCCCGTTTCTATATAAAATGAATCAGGAAGAACTCAAGCTGAAACTCATGCACGAGTTTCGCACCCAGCTGATCCGTTTTATGGACGAACTCATCGAACAATTCCCCGACGAGGGCGACTTCGTCATCATACGCATCTTCATCAAGGACCAGATCTCCGTCTATGATGTGATCGGTCGTTTCATCCAAGAACTCCTCCCTCTCCATACGATCATTCACGCCCGAGACTCCAAGTTCTTCCTCGAAAACGACATCCTCTATCACAGCATCTCCAGCAACAAGGTCAATCACTTCAAACGCTTGTGGCTCTCCAAAAAACTCGATGCCACCGATCGCGAGGTCATATGGAAATGGATGGACCTCTTCCTCCACATCGCTAAAAACTATTACAAAAAATTTGGCTATGTCCGGGGCTGGGAGAACAAGGAGCCCATCTCCTTTGACAAATAAAACTATTCCGGAATACAAATTTTTTCAAAAACAAAATTATTTTTTTTTCACGAATGGATCCGGCGTCGTCGCAGCCACGACAGACGGATCGCCGTCTTCACGTCCACGTAAAACTCCTCCTCCGGCGTGTTCTCGTAGTATCGTGTGATCTCCAGCATCACGTTCTCGTTGATCTCCTTCCGACAATCGATACAATACTCTCTCAGTTTCGCATCGTCCTCGGTTGAACACGTGTTGTCTCTATCCTGGACACTCGCAAACCTCCCCGTCACCTCGAGGATCAGACCGATCGGTGCATTCCGAGACACGCGCACCGGTGATACCGACCGGATCCACTCGTAAACCCTGGTCTCGCACTCACAACACAATCCGTCTCGCACTCACAACACAATCCGTCACGTAACTCGTGACATGCTCCGTGACATGGATCGCACCAGACATGTTATTTCATCCTTCTCTATGTTATCCACCCTGAACCGTCTCGTCTTTACAATTTTTTTTTTCTTTCATGAAGAAAAAAAAAATGTCGGACCCCAAGAAACCTTATCGCCTCTGGTTACAATGGATCCTCTACATCATCCTCTCTGTCTCTGTTCTCCTCATCCTCGGCCTGGTGTCTTCCACCCTCTACTTCTGGTATCGTCTCCGATTATTCGTCCGACAGAACGACGACAAGTTCGACATCTCGAAAGTCGTGAATGTCTGTGGTCCGGGATGTATCTCCCCCAAGAATGATCCTAAGATCAAGATCTTCCTCAGAAAAACCCCGGGACACGTCACGATCTCTTACAATAACTTAAAATGGAACATCGATCTATCGACACTCTCCAAATCCGAGTCCGACATCAGATCCACATTCACCTTCTTTGGAACCAAACTCGGGGCTTATCTCTCCCCGTGTCGTCTTAATACCCTCTCCATCCTGAATCTGTCTCAACCCGGCATCCAGCGCTTCTGTTACGACTATTCTTCAGACGAGGTGTTCCTCACCGGTCCGCTCAACACCCCGACCATACACATCAACGGATCATCATAGACCGATCCATAGAGGCGGACACAGGTCCCTAATATCATAATGATTCAATCGCTCCCCAAACCACCTCACCGGATAACACACCTTCCCCTTACCTTCGCTCAGATAGGCACCCCAATAGCTGAATGTGCTATTCGATAGGATATGATGGTCACACAACGACATGATCAGCATCTCCTCCCAATCGTCGTACCGGCCGATCATGCTCTTGAACTCGTGTTGTGGGAACTCGGTCATCAACGGCTCTATCCTCTCCCGGATCACCCAGTCTTTATCGTTCTCCTCACAGAAATACAGGATCCGATAGTCCTTGTCACCAAACATGTCCAGGGCCTGACGAAAATAGTCGACAGACAGGATCGGATGATATTCCGCAAGCTCCTTATAATCACCCACGCGAAAATGCATCGCGATCGTGTCCGTAAAGTTCATCACGTTCTTCCACCGGTCTCTCATCTGATCGATGCCGATCTCCCGGATGATCCGGTCTCTGTACTTGTCGAAATACCTGTAGCTCTGAAAGTACCCGTAGAACTGGTAGTGTCCCTTCCGATAGGGATAGTCGTCATACGCAAACCTCTTCTCCTGCACCCGTGGCAGCGTCCGCACGTACACGTCCGATCGGAGGAGCGGTCTCATGTGTATCAGGAATCGATCCCAGTACGTCCTGCGTTTTCCTTCTCGGAGCTTGTCCGAGAAACAGATCTCGTGTCCGACATGATAACGCATCCCGTATGCCATCAGGAAAAAGATCTGGAACAACTGATTTCCCAATCCTCCCATCAGATGGATGCTGATCATTTAATCAGGAAGATGGATCGTCTTTAAATCGATCCTCCGACAAAAAAAAAACAATTGCAAACACCAAATTTTTTCAGATCCCATCTACTTTTTTTTTTAGTCTCGGAATGATCGCTGCTTGCCGATCGTCTTCCACACCTCGTAATGATACCGTCATGTACGTCATCCACGTCATCCACGTCATGCACGACGGCTCAGTCATCTTTTTTTTTTATCGCCTCCTCCTCATAACCCTGACCGGACCACAAAGATGATTGCAAAAAAAAAAAAAATTCATCATCCATAAATGAAACTCGACACCCATACCATCCTCTTGTTGCTCATCCTCGTCTCCGTTATCGGTCTGTATTTCTACAGGTCTCGCGAGTCCTTCCTGTACGGTGGTCCCTACGAGGACGCTCAGGACAGACTGTGTGGTCAGTATCATGAAGTGTATTCTCGAAAAAATTGCATGTGTCGTTACAAACCACAGATCCAAAAACAATGCCAGCAGATCTGCCGAGATCCCGATCTGAAACTCCATTCCAAGGCCCTGTCGTCCTGTCTCGACGCGTGTCAGCCCATCCCCGGTCTGGACCCCTGCACTGACTGATCCTACACATAGGTCTGTTCTTTCTCCGAAAAACCCTCCGAATAGGAATACAATACCGGGATATAGACCGGGAACGAAATCTCGGGTACCTGACGCGTATCCGAATACGTGATACCGTCCTTCTTGAAATAATACCTCGGATGATACACGCCATCACTCTTATACAGATAAAACAGGGTCTTCTTCTCCGGTATGTTGTTATAGATCTTTTCCAGTGTTTCCGTCTGTCCGAATTCACGGAACAAGAGCGCCGGGTTCTTTGTCTGCTCCCGCAGTTTATGGAGCCAGTCCTGTAACGTAAAGACCCGGAACCTGGCCTCGACCACTCGTTGTACGTTCTTGATCCGCTGCCGCTTTCGGAGTTGTTTCTCTTGCTGTTGTTCCGTGATCATCATCGCCTGTCGTTGCTGCTGCTTCCTTTGTCCTTGTTTCTGCTGTTGTCGCTGTTGCTGTTTACCGATAAACACATTGGCCGCCTCGTAGTCCGTCTTTAATAGTTGTCGTAACGGTTCTTCTTTATATCTGAGATACACCGGATTGTAGTGGATTCCGGTCGTTTCGTACGATCGTCCGATCACCCGGGCGTCGGCCAGTAATCGGATGTATTTCGGATTCGATGGGGTGACGTGCACCTCCGTGATCCCAAAGATCGGAGTCCCCTTGGCAAGTTCCCGCAACAATAACTTCGTGAGATGGACGGCCGTGTCCGGTGTGCTATAGATCCCGTTGATCTCCTTCTTTGCGGACTGATACACGAGATCGGAGATTGTGTCCCTTGTGCCCTCCCATTCGATCGCCCTGGCCTTTTCGATGGCGTCGAGATATTCTGTGGCATGGGATGTTCCTTCTTTCATGACCATGCTATACAACGACCAGAAGCGTCGTTTGATATCGTCGTTAAATTCGCGCGTAAACGTGACCATTTTATCTCTCGATATATTTTTTTTTTCCGTCGTACAATACGTAAAAAAAATTGAGTTCATCTCGTACCGCATCGTCACCATACCAATCTTTCAACCACAACGACGACAACGATCATGGACTTTGGCTCTATCCTCCGAGATCTCCCCGTTCACGGGATCCTCGCGATTGAGGCCGCCACGGGCACAGGCAAAACAACCGGCATCTATCGGGAACTCCAACATCACACGCAACCCACAATCTTCATCATGCACACCCGTGTTTCGATCCAGTCGCTCCTTTCCCGCGAAGGAGAAACCCCCGAACACGTCCTGATGTGCACCCCATTCGTGGCCATGGATCACATCATCAACCATCCCATCCACACCGTCATCGTCGATGAGGCTCACGTGCTCTCGAGAGAATACGATACCGTATTCAGTCTGTTGCAGATAAAGCGTCGGACTCATCGTTTCCGCGTCATCATGCTCTCCGCCACACTGGATACAGATCGCATCACACGCATCTTCCCGGATGTCAGGATCCTCCGCCTGCCACAGCCCTGTCCGTTCCCTATACAAGAGCATTATGTCTCCTACGAGAACCTCCCTCATCATCGCATACCGTCCATGTACGCGCTGATCGATCACACGACATCCCTGATCCACAGGCTCGATCTCAGAGAGGATCGGGTCTTGGTGTTCCTGCCGGGTCACGAATACTGCAATCGTCTCCAACGATTCATCCAATCCCACCACAATACGGTGTGTCTCCACGGTGGAATGTCGGACGACGACATCAACAAGACCCGCGAGATCATGTCGGATCCGTCGATCCCGGTCATCTGCTGCACAACCAACATGTCCGAGACCGCCATCACCTTCCCGGGCATCAGCGTCGTCATCGATAGTGGTCTGCGTTCCGTCGTCAGCAACGGGAATCAGCTGGAACAGGAATGGTGCGATCGCGGGTCCATGATCCAGAGAGCCGGCAGGACCGGACGGACCCGTCCGGGAACCGTGTATCGTCTCATGAGTCGGGAGCATTTCGAGTCGATGCCCCTTCACAAGCCACCGGATCATAATTACGACCCGATCGTCCTCTATCTGCTGACCAAGAAAATCCATCCCGTCGAGGTCCTGGGCGATAAGGCGACCCCGACGATGGACAAGATCCAACACATGGGCATCACACCCGATATGTACCGATACCTGTTCCGGTGCGGTATGGAGATCGAACAGGGCGTGTTCATGTATCGATTCATGGATCATAACGCCGGGTGTTCGGATGAGTTGGTCGCACTGATGGTCCTGTGTATGGCCATCATCAGCATGTATCAGACCAGGCCCATGAGCTGGGTCTACATCCCTCCCGATAATACCGCGAAACAGCGACATGCCGTGTGGGATTCGATCAGGAACAGGTTCTGTGTCCGAGACGATCTCCTCGCGACAATCGTCCAGATCGTGTCCTGGATCTTTTCTCAAAAAGATCCCAAGAAATCCGCGACCAAGTCCTCGCTGAATTTCCGGTCTCTCCGTGAGACACGCGTATTATACGAACGCGTCATGAAGACGTGTCTCCCATCGGTACGGCATCCCTGTTCCTTGCTCCACCCCGGACTGTGGAAAGACTGGGGCTGGAAGATCCGACGATTCCTATACACGAACCAGCCCGATTCCGACATCCGGTTCATCCTGTGTGCCATGAACGATGCTCTGACAGAGAACGACAGGGATTTCAACGGCCGGGGTCTTGTGCATCCGTGTCGTTATCTCTGGATGTTGGAAGAGAGGCCTCCGCCTGACAGTCACCGGATCGTGTGTCTGGTCAACACCAGCGGGAATTTCCAGGAAACCGTCTTGTGGACTCTCGCACCCAATGACTACCGTGACAATCAGCAGACCCTCTGCGATTCCATCATGCAGAGGGTGCTGGTGTTCAGGGAGAAGGAGAACTGGAAAAAGGTGTTTGAGGACGTCGTCCGCGAGATCAGGGAAGAGGTCGCCTTCCGTCCGAACATGTGTGGCATGGAGGACGCCATGTCGGACTTTCTGTCCTTGCTCTGAACAAAAAAAAAACTATCCGAGATTTCAAAAAATTTTATTTCTGAAATCGTTTTTTCTTTGGTTACGCGTAACGGCTGCGCGGGTAAGGCATCACGTAATGGTTTCTGTTCGAATTATGCAGCACCGTTTTCGAGGGCCCGTTCTTGAACAGCCACATCTCCGGGTCGAGGTATTCCTTTCCGATGGGTATCGGCAGACCGATGAAATAGCTCCCACGCGTCCACCAGAAGTTCCCGGAGAAATGGGGTTCGGGCCTGTCCTGGTAGTTGACACCCACCACATCGGAACCCGATGCCAGTTTTTGACGGCACTCCTCGTATCTCGTTATGAGGAAGTGTTGTAAGAGCTGTCTCCAGTCCCTGACATGGGTGTTTGTCGGTTTCGTGACCCCCTTGGTGTGCATGTAGAGGATGTCATCGTTGTGGTCCACCACAAGATGGAGTCTCTCGAGCATTGCTCGCTCGTATGTGGTATCCTCCGGGTTCACGATAAGGACGGACAGACGGGGCAGATGGCGTGTGAGATACTCCTCCGCATCCATGGCTTCTTTTCCGACGATCGTAACGTATATGGCTCTCAGGTCCTTAGCGCATAACAGTCCCGAATCCGACAGCGCTCGCACCTGTTCGTCAACGATGGGTTTCCAGGCTCCCGGTACGGCACACACATGGTACGCAATGACGACGGTGCGCTGCATCGCTAACGTATCCGCGGTCTGTGATTGCATGATTTATCCCAACTAAAAAAAAAAACTATCCGAGATTTCAAAAAATTTTATTTCGGAAATAGTTTTTTTGTGTCTAGCCAACGTCGGTGAACAGGATCATACCGGAAGTACGACAGCGATTTAAAGGGTTCCGGTGTGTCATGGAAAATGATCTCTGTCGTAACCGCCTTTCTCGACATCGGTCGTCATACGTGGGACAACGTCTTCCGCCGACCCATCGAGGCGTATTTCGATTCCTTCCCCAAGATGCTGCCCACTCTATCTCGTGTCGTGGTGTTCATGGACGATCGTTACCTGGATCGTCTGCCGGACGACCCCAAGATCACCGTAATCCCGATCAACAAGACCTGGTTGTACGAGCATTCGCTGGCGTGGAAGAAAGAACGCGTCGCAAGAGAGATCATGGAGTCGGAAGGATATAGGACGAGACTACGAGCCCGGATCCAGATGGGTTACCCGGAGAACGTGTTTCCGGAATACAATACGATCAATCATGCCAAGATCGATTTTATCCATTTCGCCATCCAGAACCGTCTGGTTGCCGAAGACGACTGGGTCGCGTGGCTCGACTTTGGATATTATGGCTCCGTGCTCCATAATAATCCATCCGAATTCCCTCACTCCGCACTCGACGTGTCCAAGTTTGTTCCGGACAGGGTCAACTGCTGTCTCGGACAATCCATAACCCCGAGGCACTTTGATATGGATCGTGTCCTCCTAGAGGCACCGGACATCTTTGCCGGTGGTTTTTATATCGGACCTGTTCCACGAATGAACGATCTCTATTTCCTCTATCACGATCGTCTCGATCACATGTATGCACACGAGATTTCGGACGATGATCAGCACGTCCTTTTGCGCTGTTTCCTCGCTCGTCCGGATCTGTTCCACCTCTTTGTGTTTCCGACATGGCCACAGGCCCTCCTGTATTTCCAGAAAGACATCGCATGATGTCTCCTTTCCAGAAAGACATCGCATGATGTCTTCTTTCCAGAAAGACATCGCATGATGTCTTCTTTCCAGAAAGACATCGCATGATGGTCTTATTTCTTATAACACCCGAGGCTCTTCCCGAGCGTCCTCGCGCTCGCCAGGACCTCACTGTACTTCCACTGTCCGGCACGAGCCGCGGCTGCCTTGATGCCACGGCAGTTATACTCGCACGGCGGTGTGTCCTTGTTGCACACCGGGAACTTGAGCTCGTCGGGCGCCAAGAAACAGGTCCTTCCACAGTCCTTCATGACCCTGCGTTTCTGGCCCACCTTGTCCGGCTTCTTCAGTCCCCAGGCGGTCTGTGACTTATCCACCGGGAGCTTCTGAAACGTTTTGGGGACGACGACCTCGGGCGCCACAAAGGTCGGACGGTGTCGTGTCTCCTTGTTGTCGAAACGGACGCCCTTCGCCAACAGTTCATTGTACAAGGCCCCCTCCTTCTTGATCCATCGGTTGGTAAGCGGGTTCAGCACTTTCTGATCCATCTTTATGTAAACCATGAGAAAGAAAACAAAAGATTTTTTTTTTTTACGATAAATGGCATCCAAAAACAAGACCAGCCTCGTATGGATCATCGTTGTGACCATCCTATTGCTCCTGACTCTTGTCATGTGCTTTTCCATGTATCGGTATCCCGTTGTCAGAATACCGGTGTCACAGAATCAGTATGCCGATGCCCTGCTCACCTATGTCCCTGGGATCAAAATGACGAACGTACATTCCATCGCCTCCGGAGACATCACTATCCTCGATCCGGAGACCCTCTACGTCAGGCTCTATGTCGCCAACATCGAGAGCCTGATCATGGCTCACATCCACATCCTGGACGCTTCGAACAACGATCCCCCCATCCTCACACTCATCAGCATACCCAACAGACCGATCTCGATCGGGTCCAAACCCGTGCTGATCGTCAAGAACAGGTTCTCGATCCGTGATTTCATCAATGACCTGCAGGGAAAGAACATGGCGTATTTCCTCCAACAACTCAGCCAGAAGAAACTCTTCTTCAATGTCCATACCGAACTGAATCCCAATGGGGAACTCCAGGGAACCATCAACATGTCATGATCGAAGTCATGATGATGTCATGATGATGTCATGATGAGGTCATGATCGAGGTCATGATCGAGGTCATGATGATGTCATGATGGTGTGTTCTCGTGCCTCCTTCGGATTGGATTCTTCGGGGTATCCAAATGGGTTACACGCAAAACGGATCCCGTTGATCTCTCGGATGCTCGGGGTGTGCGTGTGTCCGTACACCCACAATCTCACGGAACCCGTGAACGCGTCGTCCATCGCCTGTGCGTAATACGGGTTCAGCACGAATCGATCTCTGTACTTTGGATCGATCAGTTCGTACGAGGGGAGATGATGGGTCATGACGATGATGTCGTGGGTCGGCGTGTACCGCTGGATGTTCTCGAGGAGCCACCTCCGGCTCGTCACGCTCATCCGATTGTACTCGTTCGGATCGTCCCGGAACGTGGTGATGTGCTGAAAATCGTTTACGTACTCCATTCCCGAGAGGGTCTCACAGTATCCCCACAACGTCGTCCCGAGGATAGCGATGGGTCGTGGTTCCGACGACAGGATCAGGACCTCGTTGTAGAGCACGTCGATCTTATCATTCTTGAAGGCACGGAGCCTGTTGAGGGCACGGGATACAGATGAGCCGTAAAACTCGTGATTCCCGGGGATCAGCACGATCTTCTGGAAATGAGGAGTGAGTCGATCCAGGAACGTCCGATACTTTTCCGTTTGATATCCGGAATCCACCGTGCCAATGTCACCACACAAGAGGAGGATCCCGTCTCTTTGGGTGACCGAAGAGAGGATGGATCGGACGAGTCGATCGAGATGTTTGGGACGTTCGTAAAACTCCAGATGGACGTCGGACAGAGAATAGAAAATCATGGCTTTTCTATTCTATCTCTCTCTGTCTTAAATAAGATCAGTTTCTGAGCCATGACCGTTGCCATGACCGTTGTCATGCCACATAAAACGTGCCGGATCATTTCCTATCCACCTCTTTTTTTTTATATAAAAAAACCTCCTTTATCTCAAAATGATCTACCCGGAAGTGGCCAGACTCATCGAACAGATCGATTGTCCTCGGATCACCTACGAACCGGAAAAAAACAAGACCCTGGTGTTTTTGGATACCCGGTTCAAAGACTGGTACTATCATTTATTCCGCATCTTTCTCTCCTCGGTCGGTCCGGAATGGAATCTCACGATTTTGTGTCCGTCGGAACACATCCCAAAGTACAGACACATGCTCGAGACCAGGTTGGGATGCGAGTCCCGCATCCTTGAGCTCGGCACAGACATTACGACCATCGGGGCGTACAATCGTCTGCTCACGGACCCAAACTTTTATAGACAGATACCCGAAGAGACCATGCTGATCTTCCAATCGGATTCTCAGGCATTCCGACCGTTCGATCCTCGTTACCTCGGTTACAATTACGTCGGAGCCTTCTGGAAGAAAGGTATCATGGGACTATGGTTCGGGAACGGTGGGACGTCTCTCCGAAAGACGAGGGTCATCCAGAGACTGCTGGAACAGAATCCGTACAGAATACGGATCAACGAAGACGTGTACATCTCCAAACTCATACAGGACGCGGGCCTGATGAATTGTCCCTTGGACGATGCCAAAAAATTTTCGTCAGAACAAGTCTTGGATCCCTATTCGATCTATGGTCACAAACTATACGCATACATCGGACACCACCGACTGAAAGAATACTGGGTGCGTACCCTCGAGAACTGGATCATGGAACAACGAAGCTGTGGAGCGATCCGTAAGGAGATCTCACTCTTTAATTTAGCGGAACAGCCAGGATGACCGTGCCCGATCCGCCTCTGGCTCCCGTTGGTGCTATCTGTAATGGTCCACCACCACCACCACCACCACCCAAACCATCTGTGCCGTCTGTAGCCGGCAACGCAGTATCCCCATCAAATCCTCCACCGGATCCTCCGCCTCCTGAACCACCGGATGCCTGTGCCGAGTGAACCAAGACGATCCCACCACCACCTCCACCGCCATAGACCGCCTCGTTGGATAACCATTTATACCCATTACCACCATGACCACCCATCGAGTCCGAAGCATCCGCGCCGGCCTGACCCGCCCCACCACCACCACCACCGGCGCTAGTATTTTGAGGAGAACCTTTAGAGCCGTTGTAGCCGTTCCCTCCTCTATAACCCTGAATGGGATCACCGCCCTCGTTCTGGCTGTCGACATCCGTGGCGGAACCCCCACCGCCACACCCACCTTTCGATGCGGGAAAAGTTCCCGTCTCTAACCGACAGCCACCGGCACCACCACCGTAAGCGGTCATACCGTGGAAGACGGAGGATCCCCCGGATCCGGGATTCTTCGTATCCGGAGCACCGCCTTTCCCTATCATGATAGGATAAGGCACCCCGGGATTTACGGTAATCGAACCGGAGATCACTCCACCACCACCACCGCCTCCCCCGCCATTCGACCCACCCGCTCCTCCGCCACCGACCACCAGGTATCGTAGCGTACAGGGCGAATCAAAGACAATCGTCCCGTTCGAAGAAAAGGTAAGGAGAAAGGTGTTCTCATGAAACGAGATCGTATAGGATGCGTCCGTCAGAAAGGCGGGTACATGAGAGACGGAAGGAGTGATGGCCGTATTGTTATAGACGTCAGAAACTCGGATGAACGAGATAATGGTAAGTATCAAGACGAGAATCGTAATGACGGAAAATACCAGTATCAGAATGATCCACGACGAGGAAGACCTGTTTTGTTTCGGAGACATTTATAGATTATTTTTTTTTTTGGGTTTTTAAAAAAATGCCATCATCTTCAAGAACTCAGACCGTAACGCCTAGGACGTTCCTTATCAAGGATCGTAAGATAGGCTATGTCTTTCTGACCTCAGTCCTTCTGTTCCTCATCGGAATGATCCTCTTGGGTATCTTTGCCCTGAACATCAAGAAGAAGACCATTTCTCCCAATCAGACCCTCTACAGGACCGTCTCGAAGAACTATCTGTTCGGTTCCGTCGTTTCCCTTGTCTTGTCCCTCGTGTGTATACTGATCTGCCTGGTGCCCTACCTTCGGATCTTTGGTCCCAGGTCCTCCACGTTCCTGTTTGTCTTTTTGGGACTGAATCTGATCGGCATCATGGGTGATATCTACCTGATCACACATCCGTTCAATTTCTGTGCCGAGGGTCTCATGTATTCCGATTATTTCAAACGGTGTGTCCCCATTTGTGCACCGGGATCGAAGCTCAACGATTCCCTCACGTGCGTGCCCGGGTGTGACGACGATCATCCATGTGAAGAGGGCATCCTGTGTGTGGGTGGTGGATGCTGTAAGAATAAGACGGATACTCAGTGTGGGGGCGTGTGCTGCCCGCAAGGCGCGACCTGCACCAAAGACAACAAGTGCTGTTCCAAGGAATCCTTGTGTCCGAACGGCACGTGCTGTGACATCTACGGCGTCTGTGATCCGAGCACCAACATGTGCGGAGTCTACTGTCCGATCGGATACAAGTGGTGCAAGCCGGGTGAGCTGTGCGTATCGATCAGCGTCGATGATCCTACCTACAAGGACTTCATGTCCTCGTACCAGGACACGGTTGTGGTCGGGAGCACGGCGTACGCGTGCACGGTTGTCAATGCGAATTGTCAGCTCAATATCGAACACCCCAACTACTATCCGCAGACCGATGATTTTTATCCGGCGTTCGGTCTCCCACAAGATAAGGACTTAAAAGATAAAATCTTTAAACGAGTGATGTCAGATTGGGATGAAGGCACATGGAAAAAAGATCTGGCGGATAACGTCCCAAATAAGGATCACGAAGGGATCTATTGTGGTCCGGTATCACAGCCGTACCAGTTTGTGCGGTTCCCGATGGTTCCCAATGGTGAGGGACACGTGTGTTCTTACGAGAAGTGTATCGAAAATGCCGTGCCCAATGTGACTACGAATGTCAGTATCCAGAGGGACGCTAGTAACGACAAGGCGTATTGCGTGTACGCGAACGCAATGTCACAATCCGTAAACAGGAATCGGAACGGAAACGAGGATCATAGCACTTATACGGTGACCTATTATGATAAAGACAATGTGTTCCAGAAAGAACTCAGGACTATGAGCGGATCAGTGGTTCCGAATGATAAGGTGAATACGAACAAGGTACCCAATTTTTATCAGCCGAGTTGTAACGCGTTCAATGGATGTCCCGGGAATTGTCCCGTTGAAGGTTCGAGTGTGTGTGAATGTAAAGATGACATCGGATTCATTAATGAGAAAACGACAACCAACACATGTCAGATCGAAAATGGGAAAGGTGTGTGCAAACCGGATCCTCGGGGAAAAGATAGTCCGTACCCACGATGCGACAAGGATGAGTCTTGTCAAACCCTGATCGAGAATATAAACAAATTGGATGTACATTTTGGAATCGGTGATTGTGCCAACAACATTACATCGACGTCTTGGGCTCCTGGTGAACCAAAGCATTGCTGTGGAAAAGAATGGACTATGGATAATAATGGTCGTTGTACATTAAAGAGCGAGATGCAACATTTCAAAGACGACTATTGCGAACCTCATTTTTCGGGGACAATTCCTATGATGAAATGGGAAGGTTCAAATGTGAAGAGTGCTGGGGCGTGTGGTGACTTTCATGATGGTTATTTTGCATATACGGGATTATACTGTTGTATGAGAGATGTCGACCCTAAAAACATTGATTATGATGGTAAGTGTACTCCGGGTCGACCCATCAATCAGAGGGACACCACCGGTGGTTTCCTGAAAAAGGATTGGATACTGACCGGAAGAGGTGGTGGATCAGAATTTGATCCTAATGATAAAGGATCTAACGGGTGTCATTATAGTCCCGGCAAGGTAGAAGATAATATGAAAAATGTCATAAACCAAGCGAACCAGTACTCCAAGGATGAGTATGGTTCATAAGATCCGAGAAAACCTGGCGTCCAGGATCTTCTCGTTCTTGACCAGTCTCTCCTCAAACTCCTCCTGCAATAAAGAAGGATCGATCTCCGAGAGGACGATCGGATCGCCACCGGTCTTATCGAACTCCACCACGTTCCGAAACCGGTAGTACCGGTTGGTCTGTCTCGATAGAATCAGAGGGATGCGCAGAGAAAATGCCAGCGGGATGCACCCGCTCATGTGTCGGTTCTCATGATCGTGTGTCAGCAGGAAGACGTCCGCGAGGATGTAGTGACACCGAGATACAAGATCCAGCATCGCCTCCTGGGGCAGATCCTTATGGACCCGGATCTTGTCCTGGTAGGGACAGTCGTCAAACATGTGTGGACGGACGTGTCTGCCGATGAGTTCAAACTCAACGTCCGGGTTGCCCCACACGATCCGATTAAAGATTCCGGTAAAATAGTGAGCCCCGTAACCGATTACAGCGATCTTGATCGGAGACGCGGGTGGGTCATGACGGATCTTGATAGGAAAGATGGGCAGCACCCATTCCTCCTCAGGATTACCAGGATCGTATGGTCGTATGGTCACGTGGAGAGAATCGGGCAAGACGTCCGTGATATTCTCGTTATGATCGATGACGAGGACTTTATGAGGCTCGGTGAAGGAGAAGTGAGGATCCCAATGAGTCAAGAGCACGGCGGCGTCATAATCCTCATTCTTCCAGTCGTGGATCGTTCTCCATTCAAGATCCGGATAGATCTTTTTATACCACTCGATGCAGCCATGGACATCGTGGACTTCGGACTGATAGATGCGGGTATAGATCGTGATAGGGTGGGAACGGGACAACGCGTAATGGATCATGAACCCGAGCATCTCGTAGTGGAAGGGAAAGCCCTGCAATAATGCGATCTTCATTTGAAATCGATCTAGAATCTCTTTAAATAGACAAATCTATCTAAAGTGTATCCATCCTGTGATAAAAAAAGAGAATGATCCACATCGATACCCGTGAATCCGGGTTTGACCTGTGTATCCCGTACGAGCACAAGGTCCTGGACGTGGGAGACTTCCATCTCTACGACACGAGCGAGAACCTCCTGGCGATCGTCGAAAGGAAGACGCAGACCGACCTGAACGCGTCGATCATCGATGGTCGTTTCCGGAATCAGCGGGACCGTCTGTCTCAGATGAGCACCCCGATCGTATACATACTCGAAGGCATGACCTCGTGGGACTACACGTCGGTGTCGTGTGCCTTCAACCTCCAAAAAACACACGGGATGATGGTCTTCTCGACCCGAGACAAGACGGAAACGGGGCGGCTGATCGAGTTCTTGCACAAGAAGCTGAACACACTCCCAACGGAGACCCCCGGGGCCGAAGAAAACCTCATCCGGAGCCGTCTGTCCAACATGAAGAAGGAGTCCGTAACCCCCAGGACCTACTTTATCCATTGTCTGTGCGGACTGCCCTCCGTGTCGTACAAGACAGCCTCCGAGCTGTGTCGGACCTATCGATCCGACATCCTGGGGTTTTTCCGGGACGTGTGTTCCGAGGATGCCATCATCCGGTACAAGAACCGTGTCCTCAGGAAGGACCGGTTCCGGGGTCTCCTGCGAGAGAACGGAGAGGTTCCCGGATCTCCCTGATCCAGTACTCGAGGGTCAATCTCTCGGTCTGGAAGGTCTTCTGTCGGAACTCCCGGATCGTCGCTTCCAACAGTTCCATGCAGACATCGGACCATTCCCGGACGATGAGGACGGGAAGACCCGTGTAAAGCACATCGATCGGAGACGTCCTGACGATGGGTATACACCCCAGCACGAGCGCCTCCCACGTCCGATGACAGTCGAGACCGTTGCCGTGCGGGGAGAGCACGAACGCGTACTCGGTCTGACGCATCCACGTGACTTTCCTGGGTATCTTGGAGGGCTCGTAGTCGACGAGATCCTTCGGGATGTTGGTAATGGCGTCCTGTCGATCGTAACCGAAACGCGTGCGGGTGCTGAAATGACAGTTCGAGTAGATCCTGCACTTTCGTTCCCAGAACGGCGGTGCGATCAGAGAGAGAGACCGGATCATCCTGTCCTGCATCAGCGGTCGGGTCTTCGATCCCCACTCGTGATCCTTCTCCGCCATGGTATGATAGTCCATCCCGATGGGGATGGGAGACAGCTTGGGATGAGAGAGGTCCACGCAGTTCTGGGAGAACCAGTGGATCAGAGTCGGAGAATCGAGAAAGGACGCGAATTCCCGCCGTGACGGGAAGACATCGTTCGGGATGGAGGAGTCGCAGTCACCAGAGACGAGGATGTAGGGGAAAGGAAGATGGGGGTGGATGTTCTGGACAAACTCGGGGATGGCGGTCCCGCAGATATAGAGGATGGATCCGGGACGGAGAGGAGAAAAGTCGTAGCCGATGAGCCTGAGGATGGACGAGACCGGCGTCGAGCTGTGGATGTCACAGGTTTTGAGGATCCCCCTCGAACCGACGAAACGGCACTTGGATTCGTCGTCGTTCATGTCGGTATGAAAGAAGAAACATGATCTTAAATAGATTGAAACACAAAAGATCAGCAAGACAAGGAACATCAGGATCTTGACCAACATGTTTATCTGACCGACTATTTTTTATTCAGAGGAGATGATGCACCTCGAGCGGACACGTCCTCCCGACGCGCTGAGCCCTCGCGATGATCTGTGTCTCGATGGATTCCTTCATCTGATGGAAGAGGATGATGTCCGTGGTGTTCTGGAGGTTCATGCCCGCACCGTCCTGAAACGAGTTCAGCAACAGGATGCGGGCCTCGGCGTTGTGGAAACGTTCCAGGCTCTGCATCCGCTGCTGGTACGAGCCGTTCAGAGAACAATACGTAAGATCGTGCTGTTTCAGGAGTCGTTGCAGGATCTCGAACGTCTTGTCGTAACACGAAAAGACGATGAACTGACGGTCCGACGGACGCTGCGTGATGATATCGAGGATGACGCGGAACTTGTTCTTGTTTCGGTCCCGGTCCTCGATGGACACGTTCTTGGAGACATAAATCAGATGACAGGGATGGAGGATCTCGCGACAGATCGGACAGGTCGTATCGTTCTTGAGCCACTCGAGGATGCACCGTCCACAAAAGATGTTCTGACAACACGAGACCAACACGGGATCCGAACACGGGGAGAGACAGATATGACACTGGTACTCCAGCAGTCCGAATCGTTGTTCGAGCTCCTGGATCTGGACGACAAGGGCCTCCTTCTTCCGGACCCATTTCTCCATCTTGACCTCGTCCTGTTCACGCTCGTAACGACGGATCTTGAACTCGCACTCCTCGATCGAGTTCTGTTTGATCCTCTTGACGAGCTCGATCAGGTTGGACGTGCTGTCTCCTCCCAGCGCCCGGATCGCGCCCTCCATGTCTCCCGCGGAGATCATGTCCGAGATCGATTTCGGGAGGAGGTTCTTGAAGATGTGGTAGATGGGCTGGAAACAGGTGTAGTACCGGTGATGGATGGGCGGCAGCTCGAAGGAGGAACGGACAAAGTCGTCGTCGTTCTTGACAATGATGCTGCGGAACAGATGATAGTCCATGTAATTGGTAAAGATGGTGGACAAGAAGTTCTGGTTCGAGGTCCGGGTATTGTACAACAGCATGTCGGGTGTCGCCGTCATGAGCCACACATACCCGGCGATGATGGACTTCATGGCTCCGATCCTGGTGTGCGTGGGCTCGTCGTAGATGAACCGTTTCCACGCGATGTTCGGGAACTTGTTCAGGAAGTAGTTGTAGCAGTTCGGACTGATGAGGATCACGTCGTGATTGAAGGGATCGATGGTATCGGCATTCTTCTTTGTGACCATGAGGACGTAGTGCAGACTGGTGTGTCGGAGCTCGGTCTCCCACTGACGCAGTATGTTCATGCCCGCAAGGACGATGTTGGTCTTGGAACGCTGATAGCGGATGATGTTTTTCTTGATGATGTACCCGTTCCCGTAGATGCCACCGATGTTCTCGTTCTGGAAATCGGTGTTGAGGTCCCACGGCATCCTGTCGCGCACCAGGAGACCGATCATCGCGAGCGTCTTTCCGTATCCGGCAATGTCGGCGTAGATGCTGAGACGGAGGACGATGCGGATGTGATTCTTCTGGATGTGTTGTCTGGACTCCATCTCTTCCATCTTGTAGATGGCCGACAGCTGGTGGGGAAACAGGTTCCGTGTCACGGACGGTGGCTGAGGGACCGACATTATTTTTCTTTATTCAAGAGAGAAGAAATGTTTAAATCTTCTTGAGCCGTCGGATCCGTTCCTGGATGCGTTTCTTCCTCTGTTCCTGGGCTTCCTGTAGGGTGATCCTCGCGCGCTCTTGTCTCTTTCTGCGCTGTCGGATCTCCTGTTCCGTCTCTCGGACGATGGGCCGTACACCGGACACGCCCGTGAGGTGCAGCGGATAATGTCGACCCGTCGCCGTGTCCAGGACCGAACTGTTCGATCGCAACCGATGATCGAATTGTGTGTATCCCATGGTGCGTATGTCCGAAGCCGTCTCGTAGTCGATGAGGAAAAACCTCTTGGTCTTGGTATCGAACAGGATGTTATCCGAGTGGAGATCATTATGAAAGACATGATGACGGAGGAGCTCGCTGACGAGCACCGAGACCTTTGCGACCCAGTCCTCGGGGAGGAGATCGGGATGCTTGAGCAGAAACGTCAGCGTGTAGGACAGACGCTTCTGGATAAGATAGGTCTTGTCGCCGCATCGCATAATGATGGTCTTGGGCGCGACACCGATCCGGGAGGCGAGGACATCGAACCTGGTGTCGTAGGTCTCGTCAACGGTCTTGACGACATAGGTGCATCTCCTTTTCTCTTGCCACTCCTTCTTGGAACAGGTCTCACGGATGATGCCGTTGTGTGAAGGGTCGATCACCCAGAAGAGGTGTCTGTCACAGAGATCCATTTAGAAACTATCCTGAAAAAAAAAAATATTCAAAATCGAAATACTTTTTTTTTTTATGGAAACGAAAATTGAGATGGGGAGAGGTCATGTCATCTGGAATCCCAACGATCATGGAGGTACACACGATCGAGAGGATCCAGATGGGGATCCTGTCCTCGGAAGAGATCCTGAAGAATTCCGTGTGCGAGATCAACAACAGTCGTCTCTCGGGACCGAATTCGATCTATGACGATCGCATGGGAACACTGGACATCAACAAGTCGTGCATCACGTGCAAGAAGAATCAGAAGGAGTGTGTCGGTCATTTCGGACACATCGTCCTCAACATCCACATCATCCATCCCCTGTATTACAAATACGTCATCCAGATTCTGAAGTGTCTGTGTTTCCGGTGTTCTTCGCTGCTGATCACACAGGAACAGATGGAAATGGAGAACCTGTTACGGTACAAGAAACAGACCCGGTTCATGAAACTGATGGAGAAACTGGAGAAGGTCGACGTGTGTCCGTCGTGTCAGATGAACCAGCCCACATATGTCTACCAGAACTTCGACCGGAACATCTACATGATCTTCAAGAAGTCCAGCGATCCGACCAAGATCCTGATCACGGAACGAGAGATCCAGAAGATCTTTGAGAACATCACGGACGCCGACGTGCAGCGCATGGGATTCGAGATCTCGGACTTTCATCCCAAGAGTCTGATCCTGTCCGTGATCCCGGTGCTCCCACCTGTCTCGAGACCGTTCATCATCACAGACGGACTCACGTGTGACGACGATCTGACGATCCAATACATCGAGATCATAAAATCCAACGCTCATCTGGCCGAAAACGACATGAATGAGACCAAGAGACAGAAGTACACACAGGCGCTCAAGTTCCGGGTCAAGTGTCTGTTCGACAACAGCCAGGACAAGTCGAGACACTCGAACGGACGGCCCCTGAAGGGCATCAAGAAGCGCCTGACGGGGAAGGAGGGACTGTTGCGGAACAACCTGATGGGGAAACGTGTCGATAAGTCGGCGCGCACGGTCATCGGTCCCGATCCCACCCTCTCCATCGACGAGATCGGCATCCCTCTCGAGATCGCCTCCGTGCTGACCTATCCCGTTCACGTCAATCGGTACAACATCGAGTCCATCAAGAAACTGGTGGGAGAAAACAAGGCGAACTTCCTGATCCGCAGAGACAGTCATCATCGGATCAACCTGCGGTTCGCGACGCAGAGGATGGGCACCCGTCTGTTCTATGGGGACGTGATCCACAAGAAGAACGGGGAGACCCGATGGATCCGGCACGAGAACGACCTCTACATCCTGGAAGAGGGAGACAGGATCTTCCGGAACGGGTCCGAGATCCGTGATATCCTCTACAAGAGCAAGAAAGACATCGAGATCGCGATCGGAGATGTCGTGGAACGGAAGCTCATGAACGGAGACGTCCTGCTCCTCAACCGACAGCCGACACTACACAAGGGCAGCATGATCGCACAGAAGGCGAGACTGATCCCCGGCAAGACCATCCGCATGAACCTGGCCATCACCAAGACGTTCAACGCGGACTTTGACGGAGACGAGATGAACCTCCACGCCGTATCGAACCCGGAGACCGAGACGGAGATGCGTCTGCTGTCGTCGGTCGAGAATACACTGATCTCAAACTCGTCGAGCAAGGCCAACATCGTGATCGTCCAGGATTCTCTGCTGGGCGCGTACAAGATGACACGAGACAATCGAGAGATCTCTCGGGAAGATTTCTATCAGTTCATGAACGTCCTTACCATGGATCTCGGAGAGGCGTTTCAGAAGATCGTCGACAGGACACGGTGGGACGGTCGTCTGTTGTTCAGTCTGTTGTTGCCGGAGGACTTTCAGTACGAGTACAAGAACAATGCCCATCCGGACCAGCCGGTGCTGCGCATCCGGGACGGGTTTCTGGAAGAGGGTGCGGTTGACAAGTCGTCTCTGGGTTCGAACCATTTTTCGATTGTAACCCTCTTGTGTCAGGAGTACGGATACGAGCGGTGTGTGCAGTTCCTGAACAATGTGCAGTACCTGAGCAACGCGTATGTCTTGCGATACGGGTTCAGCGTGGGCATCAGGGATTGTATGGTGAAGAAGAAACAGGACATCCGGGAACAGGTGTTCCGTTCGTACACCAGGGCCAAACACATCGAAGAGACGACGAGAGACGTCAACATCCGTGAGATGTACGTCAGCAACGTGCTGAACGGCGCGAGAGACACGGGGATGAAGACCGCGAAGGACGCTCTGTCATCGGACAATAACTTCATATCGACCATCACGAGCGGATCCAAGGGCGATTTCTTCAACATCGCCCAGATCTCCGGTCTGCTCGGTCAGCAGTTCATGACGGGGAAACGGATACAGAACGTGCTCAATAACCAGCGACGCACCCTGCCCCACTTCCCGATCGAAGCGGAAGAGTACGAGAACGACGTGTCCCTCCGGTACGAGAGTCAGGGATTCATCCGCAGTTCTTTCAGCTACGGGCTGAACCCGATGGAATACTGGTTTCATTCCGTGTCGGGCAGAGAGGGGATCACGGACACGGCGATGAAGACGGCGACGTCGGGGTATATCCAGAGGAGGATGATCAAGATCGCGGAGGACATCCAGGTCAGATACGACGGGACGGTCCGCAATTCGATCAACTCCATCATACAGTTTACATACGGAAACAACAACATCGATCCTGTCCATCTGCAGTTTACGAAGGAGAAGGAACCAACGTTCTGCAACGTGCAGCGGTTGGTGGATCGTCTGCATCACAAAAAAAAAATAAACGCATAAAAAAAAAATGTCTTTCATGGTGTTGTGTCACGGCACCCAGAAGATCAAGGGGTTGCGTTCCAGTCTGACCCATGAGGAGAGGAAGAAGATCGTGGTCCTGTCGATCGGTCGGGAGAACACATGTGTCCGGATCACCGATTCGATCCTGTTCCTGGTCTACAATGTCTATCGACACCCGGATTTTCTGAAAAACCTGTGTCATCACCTGATGACACGAGGCACCGATCCGAGGGATGCCAGACCGGATTCGGCGATCGGGGTGTTCCTCACTCTGTATCATCAGGACCTGCGGAGCAACCCCGACCAGACGATCCGGTTGTACACCGAGAAGGATCGTATCCAGAACCTGTGTCTCCAGAGCAATTTTGTGAATGAGCGTATCATGGCCAGGGTCAGTGTGGATCTTGCCGGGAACGAGCGTTTTGTGGCCAAGAACTCGAGACGCAGTGCCGATCGGGAACAGATCCCGAGGGGTATCCATCTGGCGACCACCAGAGAGGTCTCCCCACCGTACGCGTATTTCGATCAGCGCAGTCGTGATCTGTTTGTGGACGTGGGTCTCGGGTTGTACCGATGCGACAGACCGGGAGAGATGTCCTCGGTCCTGACGATGACTCCTACGAGACCGGTGTCCCTGGAGACCGTGTGTGCCCGCATCCATAACGATAGCCGAGACACGACGACGAACCATCTCTTGCTGATTGCGTGTCGGGGGTACGCGTTTCCCGCGTACGGGAACCCGTTTCAGTCGGAGCGCGGGAACCTGAAACGACCGAGACAGGAACGACGACAAGACGAGTCCGCGCCGGTCAAGAAGAAAAAAAAAATAAATTGAAGAGAAAACTTTTTTGATTTCCAAAAAGTTTTCAACACAGACATGCTCATCGGACTCGTAGGCTACCGATCGTCCGGGAAAGACACTTTCGCCGATTATCTCGTTCAGCACTACGGGTTCCGCAAACACTCGTTCGCGACACCCCTGAAACGGGTGTGTTCCGTGCTGTACAACATCGATCTGGATCATTTCTATGATACGGTCAGGAAAGAGACGATCGTGGAACGACACAGGATGTCTCCGCGACAGATGATGCAAGAGATCGGGACCGATCTCATCCGCAGACACCTCCATCGTGATTTCTGGGTCCGGCACTTCGAGGACTGGTACGCCTCGGTCCTGGATGAGGAGAACAACGTCGTGGTGACGGACTGCAGGTTCCAGAACGAGCTCGATTCGATCCACAAGAGGGGTGGGATCGTGGTCCGCATTTTCCGAGAGGAGGTCAATACGACGACAGATACCCACGAGTCCGAGTACGGGATCGATCACTTGGACGGGATCGATCACGTCATCCACAACAGAGGAGAAGGATATTTCGGAGAGATTGACAGGCTCATGAAAGATCTAAAATTGAAGATCCGTGACGATCCTCCCGTGGGAATCCAAGACGATGAAACAGATCCTGTCTCCACGAGAGATCGAGGATCTCCTGACCAGGGTCTTCCCGGAGAGCCCGATCGAACCGATCCAGATCACGATCGACAAGAACAGAGACGTCCTGAGACGACAGATCGAGAAGATCCCGATCGATCCGGAGATCCTACCGTCCATGATCGAGGAGCTGAGACGCCTGTACCACAAGAGCATCATACAACCGGGGGAGTGTGTCGGGGTGTTGTGTGCACAGAGCATCGGGGAGAGACAGACACAGAATACCCTGAACTCCTTCCACTCGACGGGGATCGCGATCGAGACGGTGCTGACCGGGGTGCCGAGGTTCCTGGAGATCCTGAACGCGACGAAGGAGCCAAAACTCACGAGCAGTCGTTTCGTGCTCCGGAGGAAGGATCTTCGGAGCATCAAGGAGATCCGGAACCATATCGGGAGTTCTCTGATAGGGCTCACCCTGAAGAATATGGTTTCGGAGTATAGCATAGGGGTGCGGGAAGAGAAATGGTACAGATACTTTGAGGTGATCTACGGGGATGTCCGTTTCCGGGAGATGACGGGGTGTCTGTGTTTCGTTTTGGACAGATCGTACGTGTATAAGCATCACATCGATCTGTGCATGATCAAGAGGAAGATCGAAGACGTGTTTGAGGACTGTTGTTGTGTGTTTTCTCCCATACCGGAGGGACGTTTCGATGTCTTTTTTGACGTCTCCAAGGTACAGGAATCGGATCCCGCGGTCCCCTATATCCGGGAAGAGAACAAGGTTCAGATCTACGCGGAGGAGGTGGTGATGCCGCAGCTGTATTCGATACTGCTGGACGGGATCGAGAACATCGAGGACTATTTTATCAACAAGGACATGACGATCCAGACCAGGGGGAATAACTTTATAGGACTCCTCGGGTATCCCCTGATCGAACAGGACAACGTGGTGTCGAACAACATGTGGGACATCTACCACTATCTGGGTGTCGAGTGTGCCTACAACTTTCTGTTGCAGGAACTCACGTCCGTCACCTCGGCGGACAGCACATACATGAACCCGTGTCACACGATGTTGTTGGCGGATATCATGACCCATCACGGGAACATCATCTCTATCTCCCGGTATTCCCTCAAGAAGGAAAACATAGGACCCCTGGCGAAGGCATCCTTTGAGGAATGTCTCGATAATTTTCTGAAGGCCGCTTTCTATTCCGAGGTGGAGAATACCCAGAGCGTCAGCGCATCGATCATGTGTGGGAAACGGTCTCGTATCGGAACAGGACTGCCGGATGTCATGTTTTCGATCTAAGGAATGAGTTTATTTGAAAATTGAAGGATGAGGATCATCCCGATTTTTTTGTTTCATACGATGACCTCCAATACGATGACCTCCAATACGATCGAAAAATACTGCGACATCATCCGGAGAGACTGTCAGCGGACACAGTCCTCGCACGGCATCCTGTGGCAATACAATATCGATACCAAGTATTCTCGTTATTGCATCGAGAATGTGCACATCCACAACATCCGTCTGTACGGCATGGATTTTGATCATGTGTACATTCAATTATTTTATACCATCTCCCAGTACAGTGTGACCAGGAGCAAGACAATCCCGTCTCATCTGCTCGTAGACGCCGTTGGTAGGTTGTGGGACCTGATCGATACGCTCTCTCTGTGTCCGGAGTGCTGTGATCTCATCGAGAAGGGAACCTCGTGCAGAAACTGTGTCTTCTATCTGTTGTCGGTACCGAAAGAGAATACCACGTGTTCGATCTGTCAGGAGACATGTTTCCGGACACGACTCTCGTGCGGTCACTCCTTTCACAAGGTGTGTCTGCTGAACCTCGAGTACGAGAACCTGCGCTGTCCCAACTGCAGAGCGCCCCAGACAGATGATTTTATCCAGTACCTGTTCTTCAATCAGGAGTCCTACGAGGACTCGGACTCTTCGGACAGCAGTGAGGTCTAACTGGGTCGACATTCGATCCCCGCTCGTTCGTTGTCTCCTCCTTCTTCTTCTCCTGAACGGGGGAGTTCGGTCAGGAGCTCGTACTCCGTGGTCTCGCGGGGTCTGTCATCATGGGGATACAAGGATTTCTGACCCAGTATACCGGATAAATATCGGAAATATTTTTCCTGTATAGGTTTCGGCGGGTACAACACGTTGATCCTGATGTACAGATCCCCGTAACGTGAGGGGCGTTTCCAGACGGGCAGTCCCTTCCCTTGGATACGGATCGTCTGATTCCCGGATACGATCTGGTTCTGGATCGACAGACACAGTGAGGTATGATCGAAGAACGGGATGTCTCGGTCGATCCTCGTCAGCGACTCGTACAGGGTGATGTCCATTCTGCAGATGAGATCGTTCTTGTTGTAGGTCTCAAAGGTGGCGTGTGGAGCATAACGGATCTGGACGATCACGTCTCCCGACATCATCTTGGGATGTTCGTGTCCCCTGTTCTCGAGGATCTTCTGACCCGGAGGGAACCCCTTCTCGATCTCGATCACCGCCGTCTCCTCCGTGGGGAGGAGGTCCTCCGGTCGGACACGCACGCCGTGACCCTCACACGCCGGACAGGGCACGATCTGCTGATGCTGCATGAATCCCATGTTGACGACCTGGACACGATTCCCGCTTCCATGACACGTGTCGCATTGCGGCAGCTGACGACTGCGCAGCCTGTTGCGTGTCCATCGGACGGTCTTCTCGACCCCATGATAGACTTCATCGAGGGTGATGCTGATCACGACCTGGATAGGATCGGTCTTCCTGTTTGCACCGCCGGGTCGTGGGAACATGTCGAACGGGAAGCCGCCGTGACCACCACCAGCACCGAAGATGTCCTTCATCATCGAATGGAAGTCGGGCATCTCGGAAGCATTGACGGCGTCAAAACCAAACCGATCGTATTGTTCCTTCTTCTTGGCATCGCCGAGCACGTGATAGGCTTCGGAGATCTCCTTGAACGTTTTTTCGTCTCCCCCCTTGTCCGGATGGTGTTTCAGGGCCAGACGACGATAGCTCCGTTTGATGTCGTCGATCGAGGCGGACCGTGTGAGCCCGAGTACTTCGTAGTAATCACGTTTCATTGTTTTACATAGGGGGTCCTCAATCTCTTAAATATAAAAACATGTTGTCTGTTAAACAACATGTTTCTGTACTCTCTCTTCCTCTTCCCGTGGGTGGCCTCTCTGCGGATGTGTCGGGATCATCTGGACTGTCCGGTTCACCAGTACTGTCATTCCACTCGGATCTTCCGGTATTGCAGGGACCCACCGATACGCCCACGACCCGTTTTTTTACCCATCCAAGACACAAAATCAGGGAGTGATCATCTCTCTCCGTAAGGAGACGCCGGTTCGCCGTTGCACAAGGACTCTAGGGAGGGAAACAGACGACTGATCTTGTACGTGTTCTCCATGATCTGGAACGAACCGACCGAATGAAATCCGCGATCGTCGAGGATGAGCGCGATGTATTCCTTGGTGGGATCGTGGTCCCACCCGTCGTAAGGAACGTGCGATTCGTTCAGGACGACCACATTGTGGGTGAGATAGGGCATCACGAAGGGAAGGTCGGTCAGATCGATGTCGTGGTCAGGATCCCGCAGACGTTTGAGAAACGCGAGAAAAGAAGTCTCGATCGTCTTGTTCCACAAGAAGAGGATGATATCGATGAAACACTGTTGGAGGAGGTGCTTCTTTTCTTTGGAGAACGTCTTGAGCTCGTGACTCTCGATCCTTTCCAGATCCGACGTAAACGTCTCCGAAAACACGTCGATGATGTACTGATCGTCCACGGGCTCCTCCTTATCGAGGATGCTCGGATCCCACGATACGACGGACAACAGGATACGGATCTTTTTGAGAGTGATGAAGGGCAGAGGATACGGATCGTCCCAGAATCGTCGGAGAGTGTCTCGGAACGTCGTCACCAACCGACGATTCTTCTCGCGCCACTCCTTTTGAGAGATCTTCATCTTTCCTCGTTCTGTGTGGATATGATCGGTCTGTTCCTTATCAGACATGTTCCGGAACCAGCGGAACGCATAGAAATACGCATAAAAAAAGGAACAGTCCTCGTTCCGTGTAATGACCAGACTCTTTTCCCTGATAAACTCGTAATTCATGATTTTGTTGGAGAACGAGTTGTTTTTATATCATTATGTACTCGCTCTGATCATCCTCCTCGAACCCGCCACCACCAAGACACGCGAGGATCGATTCTCGGACCCTCTCCGGGTCGAGGGGACGCACGATGTCCTTCTCCGGCGGGACGATGTCCGGTTTCCTGGGGACGATCTCTTCTTCGTCTTCCTTGAGGAAGAGGGCGCGCAGTCGCTGGATATCGTCGTGAGTCCCGAGATAGATCTTGTCGTCACGGCGATAGGTCTCGAAGCCCCGGGGTATATTAGCCGGGAGATCCTTCTGATCACGACACAGCCGATTGCGCAGATCACAGAATTCTTTATCGGGATCACACGGCACACGGGTGGAGATCTCGCATCGTTCCTTCGTAAAGAGATTGACGAGGTCCTCTCTCTTTGTCGGGAGCGCGCTGTGGATGCCGTATTTCTGGAGGATCTGATGGAGCTTCTTGATGCTCTTATTGAAGTCTTCCTCCAGCACCCACGAGGCCTTGCCGTGTGTCTTATCGGCTTTTTCGATGACCAGACGTATGAGCTCTTCCTTGCTCTTGGAGTGGGTATCCGTGTCCGGGAAATACTGATAGAGATAGAGGATCAGATCATCCTTGGAGAGGGAATACGGGTTCTTGTCTTCGGGTATTTTCGGAAAGACCTGTCGCGCGATCTGTCGGATCAGATCGGGTCGAGAGACGTCTTCGGGGAGTGTGATGTCTCTGCTCCGAGCAAACAGGAGGAGATTGCGCGTAGAGAGCTTGCGGAGTTCATCGAGGGAAGACGGCACGAACTCGTTTCGGGGGAGGCGCACGTTGTTCTGATTCAGGAGCAGGAGGAGTTCTTTCTTGGAGATGGTTTTGGGGAAGACAAGATCGTGCTTACGGGCGATCTCCCGCAGTTTCTGGATCTTGAGCTGAGGGAGGATGTCTTGTTCCTGGGACAGACCGAGTTTCTCCAGGATCTTTAGGACGAGAGTGGGTTTGGTCAGGGTCTCGGTGTCGGAAAGACCGAGACGGACGGCGAGGACACGGAGAAGACCCACTCTCATGTTGATGACCTGGCTTTTTTTTGTTGGCAGGTCGTTCATGGAATTTATAAAAAAAATGATTTTTATTTTTTTTCAGGTCTTTTGATTTTTTGAAGATGAATGAATCCACCCTATTCGATCTGATCCGTGATTACTTCTCCAACAATGACATGGCCAGCATACAGAAAGAATCCTTCGACTTCTTCCTCCATCATCGTCTGCAGAAGATCATCGACGAAGAGCCCTTCGTGGAGTGCTGTATCAAGAACCAGGAGTTCTTCCGTATCGAGTTCGGTCAGGTCTATGTCGATCATCCCTACATACTCGACGAGAACCGGGTCATACGGTACATCTTTCCCAACGAGGCGAGGATCCGTGAGCTGACATACGCCAGTCCCATCCTGATCAACATCAGGACCCTGTGGTACAAGAAATGCGGAGACGCCACGGAAATCTTGGAGGAGAAGACCTACAACCGGATCTGCATCGCCAAGATCCCGATGATGATCGGGACGTCCAAGTGCAATCTGTTCACCAAGACACCCCTCCAGAAACAGGAACACGGGGAGTGTCGGTACGACTACGGGGGCTACTTCATCGTCAAGGGGAAAGAACGGGTCCTCGTCGCCCAGGAGAGGATGAACCACAACAACGTCTACGTATTCCAGCATCACCACGCCAAGTACCGTTTTTACGCCGAGATCCGGAGCATCTCCGAGGAGACGGGACACAGCGTCCTGACCCAGATGAAACTCCACGAGAACGAACCCAAGGTCACCATGACGCTTCCCTATATCACCCAGGACATCTCCGTCAGCTGTGTGTTCAGGGCTCTAGGGTTATCCTATGAAGACCTCGAACGACTGCTGCGCTCGAGCCTGAGGGACGTGTACGGACACGCGAGGGTACGGCCGTATCTGAACGCCATCTACCGTGAGTTTGTGTGTCTCGAGGACGATCGACAGGCGAATCTGTTCTTGTCTCAGTACACCATGCACGTCCTGTCGCGCGAGAAGAAGGAACAGTACATCAAACAGATCCTGACCAACGAGCTGTTTCCTCACCTGGGGATCTGCTGTTCCCTGGAACAGAAGACCATCTTTATGGGTCACATGATGTACAAGCTGTTTATGGTCTACCTGGGTCGGTGTGTCGACGACGACCGTGATCACATCTCCAACAAGAGGATCGAGACGGCCGGGTACTTGTTGTCCGAGCTCTTCCGCACCCTGTACAAGCGATTCATCCGCTCACTCGAACCGATCATCGCGAAACGACAGGACGTCATGGTTTCTATCATGAGGTTCAACATCCTCACTCATGGCATCAAGCACTGTTTCTCGACCGGTAACTGGGGTCTGCCCAAGTCGAATTACGTCCGGACCGGGGTGTCCCAGGTCCTGTCGCGTCTGACGTACAATAGCTTTCTGTCGCATCTCCGCAGGATCATCATCCCGATCGGGAAGGAGGGGAAGAACACCAAGATCCGTCAGATCCATTCGTCGAGCATCTTCTTTGTGTGTCCGAACGAGACACCGGAGGGTCATTCCGCGGGGATCGTCAAGAACTTTGCGATCATGACCAGGGTCTCCAACAAGGTCGACACGGTTCTGGTCAAGAAGGTCCTGGAGACGTGTCGCACCATCGATACGTGTCTGAGTTATGCCTCAACGGGACACAAGGTGTTCCTGAACGGCATCCTGTGTGGGTTCGCGGCGGATCCCATCGCCTGTGTCGAAGAGCTCCGTCGCAAGCGGGAAAACGGTTCTCTGCACCCCTCCATCTCGATCTCGTGGAACGACCTGTTCTCCGAGATCCACGTGTACAGCGACGACGGCAGGATGCTGCGTCCGCTCTTTCACGGGCGTCTCTTCTCGGAGGCTCCCGTGTCTCCTCCACGCTGGGACGAGTGGGTCAGGAAACGATGGATCGTCTACGCGGATAGTCACGAGATCGAGAACATGTACATCGCCATGTATCCACGAGACATGAGCAAGAGCGCGAGATACACACACTGTGAGATCCACCCGTGTCTCATGCTCGGGGTGTGTGCCTCGAACATGCCGTATCCCGATCACACCCAGTCGCCACGCATCTGTTATCAGTCCAGCATGGGGAAGCAGGCGCTCAGCGTCTACGCCACAACGAATCCGATCCGCACGGACACGATCGCGTACATGATGTCTTATGCCGAGCGACCGCTGATCCGGACTCATGTATCGGACTACCTGCATTCCAATGACTTGGGCGCGGGAAATAATCTGATCGTGGCGATCGCCTGTTACACGGGCTTCAATCAGGAAGACAGTGTGATCTTCAACAAGAGCTCCATCGATCGTGGCGTCTTCCGGTGCTACTCGTATCGCACGTACATGATCGAAGAGAAGAAGAAGGGGACCAGCGTCATGGAAAACATCCAGCTGCCGCCGGAGCACGTGCGGGTCTCGACCTATAACTACACGAAACTGAAAGAAGACGGCATCGTGCGTAACGGGTCTTATGTGGGTCCCGGTGACGTGATCGTCGGTCGTGTCTCCACCAAGTACAAGAACAACAAAGAGGAGATCACGGACGTCAGCGTGGTGGTCAAGATCGGGGAAGAGGGCTATGTCGATCGTCTCTTCCTCACGACTTCTCCGGACGGCTACAAGATCGTCAAGGTCAAGATCCGCACTCAGAAGATCCCGGAGATCGGGGACAAGGTCGCCAGCAAGTGCGCCCAGAAGGGGACGATCGGGATGGTGTTCCGTCAGGAAGACATGCCGTTCACGTGTTCCGGGATCATTCCCGATCTGATCGTGAATCCTCACGCCATCCCTTCCCGCATGACCATCAATCAGCTGCTGGAGTGTCTCGCCGGCAAGGTGGCCGTCGAGAAGGGAGAGTTCCGTTACGCGACACCGTTCAGTTCTCACAGCACGGGGGTCATGGAGGTCTTGTGTGAGGAGCTGGGTTCTCTCGGTTTCGAGAAGCACGGGAACGAGAGGATGTACAACGGCTTCACCGGCGAGATGCTCGACGCCTCGATCTTCATCGGTCCCACCTATTACCAGCGCCTCAAACACCTCGTCTCCCTCAAGATCCACGCCCGTGACCACGGCAACGTCCACACCCTCACCCGACAGCCCATGGAGGGCCGCTCCAAGGACGGTGGGTTGCGCTTTGGCGAGATGGAACGTGACGCAGTCCGTTGGGATACGCCGATCGGTCTGACGTGCGGGGTCTCTATCCGGGTCGATCAGATGCGGGACAAGGGATGGTCGGTTCTCGGGTGGAGCGAGAGAGAGAACGGGATGATCCCTTCGGTGCAGACGGACTTCTTGGAGAAGGGTATGCGCGAATGTTACGAGATGGTGATGGAGGACGGTCGTAAGTTCTACCCGTCTATCCGACACCCCTTCCTGACTCGTGACAACGAGTGGATCCGTGCCAACGAGATCGTAGCCGGTGAGACCGTCCTCAAAACCAGTCTGCAATTCCCTCTGATGGATCTCAAGGAGGATATGGAGTCGTGCCGGGGATGGTCTCTGCTCGGACGATACAAGACAGATACGGTTTCTGATCTTCTCGATACGCTGGCCCTTGTGCGCCTCCTGGGACTCCTGATTACGGACGGTCATATCGCTCGCCAGAACAAAGATTGCACCGTCTACTGTGGACACCTCCTCGATGTGCGGGCATGTCTGGAAGACATACAACGGCTGTCCCCGGGGTTCTCCTATGAAGAAAGGATGACGAATAATACGTACGTGATCCGTCTTCCCTGCGAGATCACAGATGCCATCTCACGGATAGACGGTCTCGTACATGGGAACAAAACCGAACAACCTTTCCTCTTTCCCTCTTTCATCCTCGCAGACGACTGTCCGCTCCCCGTCCTCCGGGAATTCATCGGAGCCATGTTCGGTGGAGACGGGCACACGTGCTATCTGGGCATGCACCGAGGGAAGCGTGATCTCCTTACCTCCGTGTCGTTCTCTCGATCGACTCGACACTCTTTGCTCCCGACTCTGGAATCATTCTTTGGCCATTTCGTCCGTCTGTTGAGCCGGTTCGATATCACGAAGGTGACGATCCAGAGAGCAAAAGAAACGACAAGTTCTAAAAAACAACAATCTCTGGAAGAACGCACGTACTCTATCGTCCTACACCTGGATATGGAAGAGCTGATCCCATTCTCGGAAAAGATAGGATTCCGTTACTGTTTCCATAAAGCCCAACGACTCCAGGCTGCCCTGTGTTATCATCGGCTCCGATTCCATGTCAAGAGACAACACGACTGGATCGTCCGGCGTGTCGACGAGATCACGCGGTTTTCCGAGATCAAGAGAGCCAATCCCACCAAGATTGTCGGTACCAAGAAAGCTATCCAACAGGCGATTCGGGAATTGCGAGAGACGGAGCCCCTGTTTCATGAGTATGCCATCCCGACCACACACGACATCACCGATCATCTCATCAAGGGAACGTCCTTCGGGAAGTTTCGTTCCAACTCGTTCCCCACCGCCGAGGAATACATGCGTCACATCGGTGCTTACGACTGGTTCATCTGCGACGAAGACCCCACGAAGATCAATTACGGGACGAAACGCCATCTGAACGGTCTCCAGACCATCAATCTCAGGGTTCTATCGATAAAACCTATCGGCGAACACCCGGTGTACGATATCCAGGTCGAGGATACCGAATCGTTCTTGGCGGACGGTGTGGTCGCCCACAACTGCATGATCAGTCACGGCGTCTCCAGATTCCTCAAGGAACGTCTCTTCGACATGAGCGACAAGTTCGAGATGTTTGTGTGCAGCGACTGCGGTGGCGTCCCCCACAGCGAGGAGCAGTGCAACATGTGCGAGGGCCAGGACATCCGCAAGGTCTACATCCCCTACGCCTGCAAGCTCTTATTCCAGGAACTCAACGCCATGTGCATCAAGACCTCTCTATTTTCTTGATCTCTTCTCCTTCTTCATCTTACGGATATACCATATCATCAACAGAGTGGCTACAACGAGGAGGATCCCTATGATCAGCAACACCCATAACCACCACAGATTCTTCTTTTCCTTATCGTCCGAGGACGGGCTTGGTGATGGTTTTGGTTGAGGACAGTCTGCGTGCGCGCACGTTCCTGGTTCGTAGCCATCGGGTTTGGTTCCGGATTGTTTGTCCTCACAGGTCCCGTCAGTCTTGCACATGTGCCAGTCCTGGGTTGGTGGAGAACAGTGTGCGGACGCACACTTTCCTGGTTCGTAGCCGTCGGGTTGGGTTCCGGATTGTTTGTCCTCACAGGTCCCGTCAGTCTTGCACATGTGCCAGTCCTGGGTTGGTGGAGGCGATAACCACGGCAGATTTACGAACTCGATGAACAGAGTGCCATTTTCCCGCCCGAGCACCGGATTTGTGGGTTGACCATTCACCGTTTTATCTTCACAACCGGGCCCGTTTGTCCACCATTTACCTTGATTGGGAGCTGACAGATTAGTTCCCTTACCACAGGAATATACATTGGATGCATAACCCGGTATACTCAGCATCTGATTACAGACATCCTGAAAGTCAGGAGAATCCGGTGAAGGAGGCTGGTCCGCCTGTCCGTATCCACACGATTGATCCTTACACATCCATTCGTCGTATGCCCAGCAGTACCCCTGGCATTTACTCTTCAACAGCCATGAACAATAACTATCCGGGTTCTGGTAGGATGCCGCCATCTGAGAACGACACTCATGTTGTTTGCATGCTGTATCATAGCTTCCAGGGCATCCCGCCAGGTCTCGATATTTTTCATCATAGGATGGATCGTTCTTGTCCGACAAGATCCTTGGCACCCCGTCTCGTTCATAGATGTTAAGCGAAGGTTTCTCATTTGGTATACAGGTAATGGAAATCTGTTCATCATCATCCCGTGTGTAGCTTGCCCTGACACCGGCCTGGATCCCTTCCACCAGAGTAAGATCAAAATAGATGTCACCTCGTATCGGAATATTCATCTCGAATTGCTCCTGTGCATTGAGTCCACTCCCAGGTCCACCCCCTTTCACATTATCTGCTCTCGTATCCGTATCAGGAACGAACCACACATTTCCTGACCCGCATTCCTGGTCCTCCGGTAACGTGAGTTCGATCTGTTGGCCATCCTCTACATTGAAATAAAAAGTGCGTTTGGAGCCCGTATCTCCATATGGCACACAACCATACTTCGATGTGGATTGTTCACCGGAATATGTGGTACAATCATAATTCGGATCCTCGGCGATGTTTTGCCCATTATAATTCAGGACGTTCATCCCTATACCACGAAGGAACATGATACCGGACACCCCTGTTGAATTCTTCAGGATGATCTTCATAATTTAATCAGATACAATACAAAAAAAAAAATGTCGGAAAACGTTGTCTACACGAAAGGATGGTTCGATGCTTCTAGGGTCATCCGGAACCTGCCACAGCCCTATTGTCTCCTCGTCGATACACCCAACGTCTTTCATCCCACGCTCCCCAACATCTATGTCCAGGTCGAACCCGAGGCGATCATCCCCATCGCGTCCTATCTCATAAAAAAACATCCTCGTTATCATACCATACTGACCTTCCATGAGGACGTCCTGGGGTCATGCAAAAACGCTCGTCGGTATGTCTACGGGACCACCTGGTTCTCCCCGGATCATTACCTCCATATCGATACCTCGTTGAAACGATACCAGATCAGCCATCTCGCGGGAGGCAAGCTCTTCCCCAACGCCCGGGGACACCTCCTGCGCCAGGAGATCCATCGTCATCAGGACGCGTTCCGTGGTCTCCCGATCGTCTTTTATCGTTCCTCCCAGCAGTCGGCGATCAAGGACTACGGGGGCAATCCTCTGTTGAGTCGTGTCCACAAGGACAAACGTGAGCTCTTCGAGACGTTCCAGTTCGCCTTCGTGATCGAGAACTCACGACAATACGGTTATTTCACCGAGAAGATCATGGATTGTCTCTTGTCCAAGACCATCCCCATCTACTGGGGTTGTCCGAACATCCGTGACTACTTCGATACCACCGGGTGGATCGTGTTGGAAGACACCGATCTCGGATCCATACGCCGGTCCCTCGATGTCCTGGATCCGTCGTACTATTCTCGTTACTCCGAGACCATCGAGGCAAACCATCAGACCGCACAACAGTATACGGACGTGTACACAAACCTGGATCGTGCCGAATAAAGAAAATGCATAAGAATCATTTTCATCATGATTCTTATCTGTAAGAAGGTTCTGAGGGATCTTCGTGAGAGACCGTGACCGTTACGTGGATCGGACACGTGCGGAACGGAAACGTGAACTCTCGGAGACGTGGGTTCTTGGAGATGTCCGCCAACAGCTTGTGCTGAAGGGTCTCCAGGATGCCGGGCGGACACGGACTGGTCTGTTGTCTGACAAGAAACGATTCGATGTGTGGCAGCACCTCACCCATCCGGACGTCATAATGGATATCCATTTCTTTCTCCTTTATTTTTTCTTTTTTCATTCAACCAAAAATCCAGACAGGATCAGGATACATTCGGTGTCGAAGAGCCGTCTCCTCTTCCACGGGATCCATCATGAGCTCGTCATTAACTGACGAGAGGTAGGTCGCTGATACGGATTAACACGAAATTAATGTTCGTCTGGTTGATCTGGGATCCCGATCCCTGATGACCATCGATATGGATAACCGGAGCATAGGACGAATGATTCCTCAGATTCAGCAGCGCCGCAAATCCTGTCGGAGATAATTCCGTCGGTGTGATCAGATCCTCTTCCGTAATCTCCAATATGAGTGTATTTGCCGCGACGGTGGCGGACAACTGATCTCCGATGATGCTTCCCACAATGATATTGTTATTCAGGAATATCGCGGTTTGGAGCGGCTCCAGGTGGAAGGTATTGTAGCTCATGTAGTACACACCCGTCTCCCACACGTACACGTCCGAACTCCCGGCGATGTGATCGCAAGATCCCGCGATCACTCGGTTGAACTCAAACGCAAAATCGTGTTCTACCGGGATCAGCTGATCCGATATGTTGTATAAATTCATGTATGTCGTCGTAATCGCAGGACCGGTATATCCTGTATCACCCTGAGGACCGGTCGGACCGACGTCACCCTGAGGACCGGTGGGACCGGTAGGACCCATCTCGCCCTGAGGACCGACGTCTCCCCGAGGACCGACGTCTCCCTGAGGACCGGTGGGACCGGTAGGTCCCATCTCGCCCTGAGGACCGACCTCACCCTGAGGACCGACGTCGCCCTGAGGACCGGTAGGACCCATCTCACCCTGAGGACCGACCTCACCCTGAGGACCGACGTCGCCCTGAGGACCGGTGGGACCGGTCGGACCGACCTCACCCTGAGGGCCTATTTCACCTTGTGATCCGGCGGGACCAGTGGGACCTGTAGGGCCATCGTTTCCGATGGGACCTGTAGGGCCAGTGGGACCTGTTGGACCTCGACAACCGTGCGGACCACACGGACCACACGGTCCGCACGGCCCATCATCTCCTTTGGGACCCTGGATACCCTGTAATCCCTGCGGACCCTGAGGTCCTTGGGCACCGGGTGCTCCGTCTCGTCCGTCACGACCATCACGACAGCAACACTCGTGGTCGTATTTATGTTCATCATTGTTAGAGGAAGGATAGGACATTATTTGTTATTAACCAAGATTTTATTTTTTCTTTTTTTTTTTTCAGGATTCCGTTGTGATCAGCTCCACGATGTAATCTCCACGATTGTGCTCCACGAGCCGTATGTCCGTGTTCTCGATAGATATGATGGCGCGTATGAATTCTTTGAACGTCTTGAATCCAAACCGGTTCTCACATATGGTGGGATCCTTTGACATGAGCTTCTTCTTTAGTAATCCCATGTTCATCTTATTATCCAAGGATTCCGATAGGATATTGACGATATTGGAAAGGATCTCTCCGTACTGCGTGATGTTTTCTTTCGTCGTGTTCTTCAGATCAAAATGATTCTCCAATATGATGTACTCGTTGCACAGCTTGCGCAGGCTCCTCGAAACCGAGTTCTCGAAACACGAGATCCCGATGATGTGTTTCCTCTTGCTCAGGATCTTGCGACATAACTCTTTGAAGTCGACATCACCGGTCACCAGGACAAAATGCTCGAGATCATACCCGATCAGGATCTCCATAATGTCCGTCACCATCTTCATGTCGGAAGAATTCTTGAAAGACGTCTCTCTCCATGCGATCACGGCCTCGACCCCGTACTCGATACAGATCTTCTTCCATAACTTCATGTTCTCCTCGGTGAAATCACCGTAGACCCTCTTCAGGATAATCTTTCCTCGATCTCTCAACACCTTCTCGATAAACGGATAATACAGGGGATTCATGTTATCTCCGTCGATGAATACACCACAAGAATGATTCATACTCTATGATTATTGATTAAACAACTCCGTCGAAATCTTTAAATTCGTAATAATAACACCGATATCACGTACATGTATTTTTTTTTTATCGATGCATAAAAGCATGCTCATCCCTATCCTCATCATGAGTATGGCTGTGATCGGGATGGTGCTCGTCATACTCTCATTGGTTCGACTACGAGGATCATCTGTGTCGTCCCGGTTCACCGGATACCGTTTGGGCAACATGCTCGATGCGTGGTACGGACAGTATTATCCTGGGTCCACGAAACGCAAAGAACTCGGAGACATGATCCGCACGAGTCCAGACACGTTCGGGTCGTTTGTTGCTTCTCATGAACCCCTGTATCTCTCGCGACCAATGCCACCCGAGTTCATCCGAGACAACTCCGAGTTCTGGTGGTCTTATTTTTACGACAACGTGCGGAGCGTGTACCCGTTCTTCAATACTTCTCTTCGCATCTTATATGACGAGTATCGGAACGAGAATCCCGAATACAAGATCACGGTGCCACCCCGCACGTGTGTGATCCACTTGCGTGTCGGTGATTTCCTCACGACGGATCACGGACTGTTGAATATCGACGATATGGTCGATGCCGTCTCCCGATTTTCAACCATTCCGGAACGATTCGAGATCATGAACGGCGGGAAACGACACAATTCCAACGACTCTTCCGAGTCCGATCGTCTGTTACGTACACTCAGCGAGAAAATACGATTCAGGTATCCCGAGACCACAGTCAGTTTTATCGACCAGCACGACGCCGATCTCGATTTTTTCCGTATGACGGAGGCTCCGATGCTGCTGACCGGACCCGGTAGTTTTGCGATCATGGCAGCCATCCTGAACCGTAACGAACGACTGACACCGGCGCTTGCGAACCTGAATTTCCCGCAAAAAGGCGCGATCGACGAGGGACACCTCTACGAGGAATGGTTCACCTATCGTGTACGACTCGTCCCTTATTCTCGATGATTTTTTTTTTAGTCTCCGTTTACAAAAGTCCCTGACATGGTCTCTATCGTGTGTATCGGAGATTTCGGGCACAACACGCCCGCCAAGAAGAAGCTCTTCTCCGATCTCTCTCGTGCCACGGGTCTTGACTTCATCGTCGGTCTCGGAGACAACTTTTATCCCGTCGGTATCGACAGGCAAGAGTTATGGCACACCCACTTCTACGATCTGGTCTCCGACACAACCCCGTGGTTCATGATCATGGGGAATCACGATCATCTCGGACAGTCCCAGATCCGCACACAGTCTCCCTGGTTTATGCCTCATTATTACTATTACATCCTCCACAAGGACGTTCTCTTCGTCTTTCTCGATACCTTCTGGCTCTCTTTCCACGAATCCCATCTCCAGACCCGGGCCATGCGTCATGATTTCTCACGCTTCGCCGAGGTCTTTCCCATCAACCGTGATCGACAGATCCGGTGGCTCATCGATATATTGCGGCGGCATCCGACCAACCCCGTCATCGTATTCGGTCATTACCCCGTCTTCTCGGACGGTTCTCACGGGAACAACCGCGAGTTGTACGACGTCCTTATGCCGATCTTTCGTTCTCATCGTGTCCGGATGTATGTGTCCGGTCACGATCATTCCCTCCAGCACCTCTACCGGGACGGCATCCATTTCCTGGTCTCCGGTGCCGGTTCGGAGACCCGTCCACGGGTCCATTACGGACAGGGTCTCTATTATTCCGACAAGTGCGGGTACCTGCGACTCGATCTCGATTCTCGTTCTGTCCGGGTCTCTTTCTGTGACGAGGATCATCGCGTGATCCATCATAGTTATTTAAATACATGAATCTCTGAGACATAAATCATGTCTTCGTCTCTCACTTCGCCCAACGATCGTGAACCAACGACCACCTACCAGCCCAAACAGACCGATCCTCTGACGATGGAACAGACCGCCGACGCCATCGCGGACCGTGTCCACAAGTTCCCGATGATCGACAGGTACTACGCCGACCCATCCATCGTGAATCAGAAGATCTGTCTCGTGTCGTTTGTCCCCGCCAAGGGCGCGACCCCGGACAAGGATAACTTCTTCGGCATGATGAAGGTGCGTGGGGTCTTTGCGACGGAAGAAGAGGCCAACGAGAGGGCCGAGTTCCTGATACGCAACGTCGATAGTTATCACGACATCTATCATGCCTATGTGGGTCGTCCGTTCCCGATCACCACCAGTCGGGACTATTCCGCCGAGGTCAAGAACATTGACATCCGGAAGAAGACCACGGACATCATCAGTGAGGACATCGTTCGCAGGAAACAGGACGACGCCCGCGAGATCCAGGAGATGAAGGAACGAGAAGAGAGATTGTTGGAGGAGTCCAAGAAGGCCGAGGCCGGTGAGGATCCCATGGAGCCCTTCGAACACTACATCATGGAACAGGTGAAACGGGCTCAGCTCTTGTGGACCTATTACGAGACCAAGACCAAGATGACTCAGATGAAGACGTCGATCCGCGCGACCACGGACAAGATCGCGGAATTCGACAAGGAACACCCCGAGTTCTACGAACAGTACCGCGAACGCTATTTCGAGGCCCGGCGCAAATCGGGTCTTAAGGACGACGATCATTCGTTTCTTCAGTATCTCGGGAAAGATCTGGAAGAAGAATCATGAGGAGACATGAATCATGAATCATCTCTCGGAAAGATAGATTGAAAAATAAAAATGAGTAACTCTGATGACCGCAGTCTATTCAGTCCATCATCATGTTGTCTTTCCTTTCTGACTGGTACTCCTGTCGTCTTCCTCCCTCCTACGAGAAACTGGACAGCCTGATTCCCGGAGACGACGATCTGGATTATTTTTTCATGGCTCTCCTCAAGAACTGTCGGGTCTGTTATGATCGACAGTGGTTCCCTGTCGAACCCTGGGAAAAAGTCCAGAACACCATTCTGACCGCACATCATAGGGTCGGAGAGCATGTCGACTCCCGGTCCCGTACGAGAAATCACGGAAACACCCCTAACGTCCTTTACTCCGTCCGAGAGGAGGGGAGGATCCCCATGTTGGATTATCTCATCCGGACGTGCTCTATCCCGATTTCTCAGACCATGACCGAGATCCACTACTCGTCCCGATTTCCGGGAGAGCTCTATCACATCGGGTACGAAACAAAGGGGTTCAGACCGAGCTCTTACTGGAAAGAAGTCATCGCCACCTTCCAGGACATCGAGTATCGTTCTGATGTTCGATCAGAGGATACGTGCGTCTCCGTGCCATCGGTGTGACCAGATTCACGGGTCATAGAGGACGTGTCCATCTCTGACAACACCCCCCATCATTACCGTAGGCATTATCGATAGCCGTATACGTGGAATGCACGACACACTCACCACCACCGTACCCGGGAAGGATCTGCACAGGCACATTGACGGTGCTCGGGACGGGAGGACCGGGGAATAAGAGAGGAGTCCTGGACACGGAGTAGTCATGGAGTGTCGAGTACTTGGGGTACGCGATCGCGTATTCTTGTTGATCTTGATACACGCTGCTGTTCATTTTTTGTTTTACATGGATAATAAAAAAAAAAAATCATGTTGTGTCTCCATCGCGCCAAATACGTCCGGAACGCCCGGGATAATGATCTGTTGTCTCTCTACCGCATATCCCCCGATCACATGATCGAGATCGACATCCGCTTTTATCAATCCGAATGGATCGTTCATCACGACAAGATCCCGTCCGATCGTTCTCATTATACCCTGCGAGAATGGTTCTCCCATCCGATCGCCCACAGGTTTTCCTATATACTCGATATCAAGAGGGCCGACATCAACGACATGTATCGGATCTTTTCCGAACTGAAGAGGATCCTGCCCTCCGTATTACGCATCGTATTTCAGAGTTTTCATTTCGACTATCTCGAGTTCATGTTCAGATACGGATGGACAGAACTCAGTGTCCTCGTCTCGGGATATGTCCCCGTGCGATATCTCCCCATCACCGAGTACGTCGCCATCGATAGCCAGGAAGTGGATGAGGACGTGATCGAAACCTACCACAACGCGGGTCGTATGGTCATCCTCTATAATGTAAAGTCTCTCACCAGGTATGTGAGATATTCCAAAGAGTACCCATTGGTCTCCATCTTCATCGTATGATGTCGCATGTCCCCCGAGAACAATGAGATGAAAAAAAAAAACTATTCTTGATTGGAAAGATTTTTTTTTTTCAAACAAATGATTCTTGCCTATCTCATGGCCGTCATCACGGCAATCACCCTTGTCGTCTACGTCCTCCGGCTGCCCTTCTTCCTTCTCCCCGCCAATCAGGACCTCGTCAGGGAATACTTCATGACGAACTTTTCCATCAATGTCCTCATCGATATCGTCGTTATCACCGCCTATCTCGCTCTGGCGTGGTGGCTGATGCGGATGGCGGGGATCTACGACATTGTCGATCGGCTCCTTGTGGTCGTATCGACGACCGTCATCCTCTCCGGTCTCTTCTGTCTTGTATTCCTCCGTCTTCCGGCCTCCAAATCCTTTTACACACGCTGGTTCCGACAAGTTGGAACCAAGGCATTGGTCTACGATGCCATCCTCGTAAGCGTGACCTTCCTGTTATTCATGTCCATCTCCTCGCAGACGCAATCATAAAATACAGGATCTGAAAATTTTTTTTTTTGTTTTTTCAGAATATTTTATTTCGTTGGACGGGACAACGAACACAGAGGATAATACCGCGTGTCTTCCTCGATCACCGCTTCCTCCCTCTCGTCGGCCTCACATTCCCCCGTCCTTTCGATGTACCCCTTCGTCTTCCACCCATCCAGGGTGCACACCGCTTCTTTCTGTGTTGCACAGGATACGGTCAGCACGAGGTCGTCTCCTTTCCGCACAAAGATGTACGGCTCCGTCTTGTCGCGCAGTGTCCTCTCGTACGGGTACTCCCTCCACACGGTGTTCCTCCGTATCTCCGGGAGCGCGTCTCTCATGACCACCAGCTGACCGGACATCGAACGGTATTCCTGTATGTCCCGGAGATAAAACGGCATGACACGTGCCTCCTTGTACCGATCCAACACGTCCTTCTCATACTCCTGTTTCCACAACAGCAGGTACCCGAGTCGTTTCCGGAAGGACAGACTCGGGAGTATGATCCTGCCGTCCCGCAGGAAATCGTCGATATTTCCGAAACGAAAGTCGTACTGCTCCCAGTCGATCGGGTAGACGTACCCGGGTTCGATCACGGTATTCTCCTCCAAAAACGTCGGGATATCCTTGTCCGTTCCGTGCCGGCTGTACATGTACATGACGACATCCTGGATCGCGAGACTCGTGAGACGGACACGCCGGTACTCGTGCTGTTCCGATCGTTCTTGCTGATGGAGATCCATCTCGTGCCGTATCCATGTCAGGAGAGAGAGACCCGGGAGACCCTTCAGGATCGTCACCGAGGCGGTACGATGGATGACGGTATACAGATCGATCGGCTCGTGACGGATCCTGAGGAGTGTGAGTGACGGATGACCGATCTCGTATTGTCCGACTATGGTGTCACCCATCATCTCACGGGCTTCTTCGTAGACGAGTATGTCCTTGTACTGTCCGATGGTGATACACGGCTTGTAGAGGGGGGCCTGTGGTTCCGACAGGAACAGGGACGATTTTTTCCCCTTGTACTCCACATGGAGGATCCGTAATTTCCCGTAGACGTCGATCGTCTGTCCCACGATCCACGGATCATCAAACGGAGGGATCGGAGAGATCAGCCGGTCCTGACTGAAATACCGGACACACACCGACATGACGCGATCAATCTCCGCGGAATGAGGGAAGTGGAACATGATCTTGTCCAGTTCCAGATTCTTGTACAGGATCAGTTCACAGTGAGGGTAGGACAGGGTCTTGGCCTCGTCGGTGCTGCCGTAGTGCATGTACACAAACAGATAGGGCAGAGAACTCCGGTACGAATAATGGTTCCGGTTGGTGTGGTAGCTGATGGGCTGTATCCGGTTCCCGATACGTTCCAGCACGATGATACGAGCCCTGTACAGGTATCCGAGTAACACCCCGTATCGTCTCGGATCAAGGAACGTGCGGTTCTGCACGAGATCGTCGATGATCTCCGCCCGTGTCCTGTCCGTATTTTCTTGCAGGATCAGATCGATGTTTTCCGGAATCTCTGGAAGTGACGTGCGGACGTGGTCGACAGCGGAGGGAGCCAGCTTGTAGTTCTTGGGATCTTTCACGTCTCTGTTCCGATCGGCCATCAGGACACAGTAGAGCAGGCTGTTGATGCCGATGGGTGTGCCGAGACGAAAATAGGAATAGACGGGATTCATAAAACAAAAGAACTGTTTCAGGATCAGAGGGATCTCGGCGATCTGATTCACGTTGTGGATGATCTTGTTTTCTTCCCTGACAATGTAGGCCGTCTTGGTCCCCTTCTCTTGTTTCTTCGGGGGTGGGACGTTGTGGTAGTACTCCTTGTAATTGGCGCTCTCTAGTTTGGGGACCTCGTAACAACAGGGATAATATCGGAACACCGTGCTCGTGTTGTTGCTGATGGTTTTGAGTCCCGGGTACCGGAATACCGGATGGACACAGCGATAGATCTCCGGGGCAACGCCCTCGACCGTTTCTTTGGGGTAGACGAGGTATTCCTCCGGCTTCAGGCCCAGATCCTCGAGTTCCTCCCGGGTGATTGTGACGGGCTGTTTGTTCTTCTGACAGTCCTTTCTCTTGTAGTTCGTGCCCGGGATCTTGTACAGGGCCGGGTATTTGTTGACATAATCCTTGTCCGTGTCTCCTGCCTTTTCTCCTTCTCCATAAGGGAGCGCCATGAACGACGCGCACGCCTTGGAATACGTCTTGTATGTCTCGAGCACGGTCGTGCTCTTTTCCTCATAATAGCGCAGCAGACGACTCATGTACGCCTGGAATTCCGGGACGTATCCCTTGTGATAACTCCTCGTCACATACACCCGGACATACGGGTTCGTGGTCGTGATCGTCTTGGGCTGTTCGTGGAGCGAGCCTTTCTGGTGAACCGATACGGACGCGGTGATCTGACCGTACCGGGAGGAACGCACCTCCTCATCGCACGGGTCTTTGGTGGTGGGTGTGAGCACCGGTCGTGGCGAGAAGTAGTAGAGAAACAGGTTCTGGTGCTGTTTCTGCGAGAGATCGTTCTCGTTGAGCCGGAGAGAGAGATGAGGGTCGTTCATGCACAGGTCCCTCATGATATACGAGTTGTACTGACAATCCTTGAGGTAGAATACACCGCTGATCCCGATCTTCTCCATCTTTTCCATCGAGGAAAAGGACAGGAAATCGAGGATGTCTCTCACATACGCGTGATCATCCGTCTTCATCGACACCCTCACCGTCAGTCGTTCTGGATCATGCTCCGAGACGGAGATGGGATCGTCCTTGTCACTCTCGTAGATCCTCAGACACCCGTCGGTCTCCTCCTCGTCATCCCGGTTCTCGGGTATCTGGAGAGAGGATCGCAGCTTGACGATCTTGCCAAAAGAAGCATAATAGAACCGGGGATTCACGCGGATCCTATTAAAGATCTCTCTCAGGGTAAATCGTTCCGGGTTCGGTATCCAGATACGAAAGACAAAGTGTTCTTCTCGGAACGGCGTGGTCTCGTAGGGTTCGAGTCCTTGGAAATGAGAACAGAAGCCGGTAAACTCGGAGTCTTCTTTCTGGAGTTCCTGAACACTCACGAGGAACTCGTCTCTCACACCGGTACGACGAGACACGAGGTTTTCGATGTCTTGCTGCTTGTACTGCGGAAAGATCGTCCGGATCGATTCATACATGATGACAGACACGTGATAAGCATCGAGTTCTTTCGGAATGTCCCGCGTCATGACCCACGCGGTCATGATCTTCTCCGTATCAAAGTTATACGGCCGGATCTCGGAATAGACGGGCGCCAGATCGAGGGTGTTCGCATCTCGCTTCATGATCTCCATCAGATCAATGAGTGTAATGCTCCGTTGTCGCGAGAGGCCTCGTTCCGGGACAACGACGTATTCCGGGAGGGTGTTCTGGTGAGCACAGAGACGACGGAGGATGCTGGCATCGGAATCCAGGTCGTAGATCGGAATCGAAAAGGTCGCGTTCCCATGGACGTGAACCTCCATTATTTATAATATTTCTAATAAATGTTGTTGTTATTTATTATTTTAATTTTCAATCTGATCCTGTTGGTATGGATCACGATGCGAACCTCTTCTCTCGTCCTATCGTACGATCGACTCCGTGTCATCAACAGACACGACTCGGAGATCAACGAGCAGATCGGTCTCCTTGATCATGAGCCCTTGTTCGTGTACAATCCGTCCTTCCTCGAGTACGAGGGCGAGAAGGTCTTCCTCATCCGCATCAGCAACTTCTCCATCTCGCGCATCCTCCACTCGTTTCCCTACGTCAGTCATGTCGGAATGGGATACTGGAAAGACGAACGGATCCGTGACTTCCGGGTTTTGCCAATCGAGCCTTCTCTCTATGATCTGAGCGTTCCGAGACGACACTACGGTCTGGAAGACGGGCGTCTCTTTACGCTCCATGATCGATTGTACGGCATCTTCAACTACAGCCCCGGTCCGGCACTCATACAGCCGATCGTCTTCGATATGGAGCCTCCCTATCAGCGCTACGTCTTCCCCAACTACTCCGAACGCGAGAAGAACTGGATCCCTTTCGTGTATTACGACGTCTTGTACTTTCAGTATTCCTTGTCCCCGTTCACGATCCTGGAATACGACCTCTCTCAGAACGAGGTCCGACAGCGGTATCACTCGATCAGCCGCATGCCGTCGCATCATTATCATGGCGGTGTGATCGCCCAATACCCGATCTACATCCCGGAGTACGAGGATTTTTTTTATTGTGGCATCTCCAACGTGAAATACGGGTTTTCGTATTCCCAGTGTTTCTACGTCTTCCGTGCCCACCCCCCGTTCCATCTGTTCGCTCACACCCCGCTCTTTCGTTTCCGTCCCAACAAGAGCGTTCAGTTCATAACCTCTCTCCAGCACCAACCGGAAACGGGAGAGATGGTGGTGGGGATGGGCATGATGGACGATCACGCGATCCTGGCCACGATCCCATTCGACCGCATATGTCGATTGCTACACCGAGTCTATCGCTCACGGAATGATCCCTCCATGTCCGTGTGATGATGTCGGTTCCATCGATGATTGGATATTAATTTAATGATATACGACTTTATCATTAAAACATGATCCAGCTCGTGTTGATCCTGTTCTTGTTGGGACTTCTGACTTACGAATACCTCCTCTCTCTCATCCTCTTGTTCCGTTTCCATTACATCCGACACAACAAGGACCTGGTGCGATCGATCCGATCGTTCTCCTACTTCTTATTCGAGATCGCCGTGTCCTTCTTGTGGCAGAAGACCAATTATTGTGTCCGGGAGATCGATAAGCACCGTTACGAGGTCACCTATTTCATCCATTTCAATTGTTACAAGTTTATCGTCTCCTACAAGAAGGGACCGAGTCGTTATCTCCAGTTCATCGACGAAAAAGATCACGACATTACGGACATCATAACCCCTTTCCTGGGACCAAACGACGATTTCCATCAGATCTCTTACACGCCCTCTGATTTTGGGTGCGAGGAGATCACCATCAATTTCAGCGACGGGCAAACATGTTTGATCAAGAAAGAAGAATCTATCCTATAAACAAAAAAAAAAAGATGTGGTTGTGGCTCGCGCTCCTCACCCTCCTCTATCTGTTGCTCTCCGCGTACGTCCTCTATCGGATGTTCATCCTCCTCCGCGCGGTGATCTACACCTCGACGTTCATGATGGAGGATACCATCCTCGATCCGTCCGGGGTCTTTGTTCTCCCTCTCTTGTCCGATCCGAGGAAAGACGTATCTTATCGCTGTCTCCTCCTGATCCTGGACATGTACAACACGAACTTTGGTATGGAGACTCGTTTCCGATTTCAGGACCAGATACTCCAATACGAGTTTGTCCATAAGAAGGAAATCATCGGCAGGGTCTATCGGTCCGATCAGAACGAGGACACGATGTGGATCGTATTCCGTGGCACCATCACCTGGTACGATGTCCTGAAAGACACACAACGAGTCCAGGTGTTTCTGGACAATGGCATCGGCATCCATGACGGGTTCTACGAGCTGTTCACCTCCGTGATCATGGAGCCGTTAGGAGAGATATTACGGAAACACCCCGAGATCAGGAACGTCCTGTGCACGGGTCATTCGTTGGGTGCGGCGCTGGCGGCGGTGATCATCTCTCATTTCTCGAGTCGATTTCCGTCATTACGATGGCTCGGTTTTCTGTACGGGTGTCCGCGCATCGGCAACGACGCGTTCGTGAGGACACTGGATCGTCCTTCGATACGGATGTATTCCATCAAGAATTCGTGTGACATGATCCCGAATACCCCGCTTGCCGTTACGGTGAATTTTGTCCGGTACGATCAGCCCTATCTGTATACGGACATCGAGCCCATCCTGACCTTTACGGACAACCGCAGGTCGTGGGAGTTCAATCATGCCATCTACACGTACCTCCGGAATGCGTATTCCGTTCGTCTGTCATGATCCAAAAAAAAACTATCTGAAAAATAAAATTTTTTCAGATTACAGATTTTTTTTTTTTTAGGTCGTCTGTCTCTGACAGGACCAGCGGTCCTGTCTGACACGTCATCGTCGTTCAGCAATGGGTACGTGTGTACGTAAACAGGACACACACCCGTCCTAAATCAATATAAAGATTCGTAAATGCATCCATTAAAACAATGGATCAGGAACAGTTGTACCAGTACATGGCCAGCATGATTAGTCCGGAAGAGAGGGATCGTCTCAGGGAAATCGGAGAGAAGTTTTATCAGAGCTTCGACCTCCAGAACAAGACGATCTTTTCCGCACCCGAAACGAAACAGGACCCGAATTGTATCAACCTGGAGGAGTGTCTGGCCCATCTGGTGGATCAGCTCCGTTCCGGTCTGCATCCGCGCTATCTCAGTGAGGACGAGAAGCGTCTTTTGCAGTCCGGATACGGCGACGAGTGGTACACGAGATACGGGTGGGATAAATCCGACGCGGAAGAAACAATCTAACGAGATGATATCCTCACAAACAAAGAATGAGATCGATCGTCTATCATCTCCTCTGTCTCGTTGTGCCGGTCTGGTGCAGCAACGCGACCTACAACTCGTTCCGTGAACAGGTCGGGTTCTGTCGCATGCAGTCGTACAAGACACTCTCTCGTGGTAGTTCCACCGGGTGTCCCATGTTCTTGGACGGTCGGGTGACCGTCGGGGTGGGACTGTCTCAGGACGAGTTCCGGGACGTGTCCTCGTGTGGGAGGTGTCTGCTCGTCACCGGCGGGAAGAACATCTGGAAGTGGGACCACGAGCTGGTATCGTGGGAGACGGGTGTCCCGATCGAGTATCCGTTTGTGGCGATGGTGTTTGATCAGTGTACCGATCCGGTGTGTCACGACAGGTTCCTGGACTTTGATGTCTACTCTCCGACACAACCCGTGGAGCGTGGCAATCCCTACGATCTCGTGTGGGAATACACGGATTGTCCGGTCCACGACGACGAACCGCTCGAGGTATTGTGGTGTTTCGATACGGCATGCAATGTACCGACGGAGACGCTGTCCGAATCGTCGTATTACTGGTCGATCACCGTGCGCAACTCCAGACGACCCTTTCAGGAGATCTCTGTCGAGTATGATCGTCAATACCTCCCCCTCCGGAAAGAGAACGGATGGGTGTGGGACCATGGTGTGTGGCACCTCAATCAGAGCATGTCACTGCGCCTCACGGACCTCTCCGGTCAAGAGTATACGGTCTCATTCACGACCGATGGATCACGTCCGCTGCCCGAATACTACGGTGGTGTTCTCATGCGTGAGCGCCTACACAGTCTGGTCACGACATAGAGGACACGTCCTGTCCGTCTTGACGACGTCTGTTTTGCACAGGATGTGTCCGCAACGCAAAAGATAGGAGTTGGACCTGGTGAGTTTCTCGTAGCAGATCATGCATTCGGCATCCGGATTCAATCGGTGAAACATGTCTAGATACTGGCGGATGAGGAACCGAGACATGTATCTCTTCCTGGAGGCCTCCAGCTCATCGGCGAGGTCGTTGTAGAGATCATTCGCGTGCGATAGGGAATTGCAGAGGATGCCGTACCGTCTCTCCAGTCGTTTGTATTGTTCGATCATCCCGTCATTTCTCATCTTCATGTGGTTCATGACGTGAAGCAGACCGTCGATTTCTTGTTTCAGGATGTGTGTCTCGCTCTGTTCGTGTCTGTCCCATCGATTCGTGTCGAGGTTGCACAGAGAACAGTATACCATGGGGATATGTTTTTTTTTATGCTCCGCATAGCAAAAAACAAAGGGTCAATTTTATTTCTCGTAGAAGCGCAGATCGATCAGGTTGGTGTTGATGAGGTTCTTGTTCTTGAAGTAGAGACAGTTGAACTCATTGTCGTACCGCGTGCGGTCCTTAAAGAACAGACACCCCTGTTCTCTGGCGGGATAGACGTACTGAGACATGCTGCAGTTGGTGCACTGGGAGTAGGGTGTCTGGAGCTGACCCTCCAGACGCGCTTCCTGGACGGTGGGCACGTCCGAGAGACCGGTGTTGATGTAGTTGTAGTTCTCCATTTTTTATAATAAATTTTTTTTTATTTTATTTTTTCGTAATTGACGCAGACAAATAACATTTCCGAGGACAAGGATAAAAGATGTTCTTGCCCCGGATCAATCTGGTACACCGCATGAAACCCTCCTTGATTACATCACCGTCTGTGACTCCCACTCTCGGATCCGAGTATCGGATCAAGACACCAAAGCCGGATCCGTTTGTCTACGGCTATGTCCTCGGATTCCTAACGGGGATCGTCGTCATGTATCCTTTGGTATTGAAACGATCCAATATCGATCACGTCTGATCCCAACCTATCGACGCAGACGGGCATGAAGGAGAAAGTCTTCCATGGCTCCATCCATCCCGTGATTCCCGGGTCGGTAGGCCACGTCTTCGCGGATCTGTCTGATCACCTCTGATCTTTGTTCCCGGTATCGCGAAGCGAGCACAAAACGCTGCGAGATCTCCGGCGAGAATGCCGATCCATCGTACACGCAATGGACAAGGATCCGATCCACGATCTCGATCAGGAGTCGTAAGCGCTTTTGATGTGAGAATTCTTCGATGCTCATACCGAGGTCCCGGATGTAGTCTGTCAACAGATCACGGTACTGGTCGGAACCGACGCGCGCATGAAAGAGGATCTCCTCGTGCATCGTCCGGTCGCCCCACGAGTTGACGATGCCGATGACACATTCCTTCAACACTGTCAGAGACGGTATGGTGATCCTCGGAAGGAGCACCCTGACATAGTCCGGACGCTGTTGGTGATGCGAAGACAGGTAGAGCCATTCGAGCGCTGTGAGGGCGGTTTCTGGATCGATGTCGCGGAGCAGAAGCGAGAAGAACCGTTCATGGAGATAGCAGTGCTGGATGTTGAGCGCGAACATCAGCATCGGGATAAAAAGATCCTTCCGATCGGTGATGCCGGAGAGGAGACACCGGAGCGTGTGGTAGATGTTATGGATGACCCGGTTCTTGGCTCCGGAGCATGGATGGAAATAGGTCTTGAGGGCACGATCCAGGATGTAGTGTGCGAGTCCGGTGCGTTCTTTGGCGGAATGAGATCGGAGGTGAGTCTTGAGCACGCGATACCGGTACCGGACGGTCTCCTTGGAGAGACACCACTCGTGGTAGAATCGTTGTTGATCCATGAGCACGATACGGACATCCTTCCCGTACATCATTTTTTATTGTGAAAAAAAAATGAAATAGAACGAGGAAGGAGTAGTTTAAAGATAAATCATGCTGACCGACGACGAATGGGAGATCTCCTCCGACGAGATCCAGATCGATCGCAATAAACTCCTAGGCTCGGGAGAATTCGGCAGGGTCTTTCTCGCACGATGGCGTGGGATAAAGGTCGCCGTCAAGGAATTCTTTGAGACCGATGAACACAAGACCCGGCTCATGATGAACGAGTTCCACGTCATGACCAGGCTCCATCATCCCAACATCATCCAGCTCCTCGGCTACACCAGGAACCCTTTCCGGATCGTGATGGAGTACATGCCGGGAGGGAGTGTCCAAGATTTTTTTCAACGGCACCGTATGGTCTCGCTGTACACCAGAGTCAAGATGGCCCTCGACATCGCACGCGGTCTGTGTTATCTCCACCACCGGAAGCCTTCGTACGTGATCCATCGTGACATCAAGCCCAGCAACTTTCTCCTCTATCGTAACCGCGTCAAGATCTCCGACTTTGGGATCTGCAAGATCCTGATGGGATCCGATATCACCAACAGCCAGGAAGGCTTGTGTGACATCGAGGGGACCGCCAATGTCGGGACCCCGTGTTACATGGCGCCTGAACTCATGTTCAAGAAGATGACCAGGTATTCCTCGATGGTCGACATCTACAGCTATGGCGCGTTCCTGTACGAGATCTTTGAACGCGACAAGCTGTATACCGATCAGGAAGACCTGTTGGAGTCGATCTCCCACAAGATCGCGCCTCGTTTTCATCGCACCCCGTGGATCATGAGGGATCTCATCCGTCAGTGTCTGGATCATCGGCCCGAGTCTCGACCGACTCCCGATGAGATCATCCGTAGACTATCGTCCGTGCCTTCCTGGTGTCTGTGGGTGTATTGGGGTTGAGCTCATTCTTTTTTTTTCAGACATGTTTGGGAAAAAAAAAAAGAATGATCGAAGAGATGCCATACAATGTCGCCTTCGTTCTGTTTCTCTAGGGAGAGATCTTATTGGGTGTACAACCCTTCTCTGTGCACGTGCAATAACCCTTCGCCACCGCGGTTTCATCGCAGGACCCATAATAATAACCGACGCACGAAGCACCATTGTCCGTAACCATCGTTCGAACGGGAAGACCGTCCGGGTTGGTGTATACGATATTTATCCTCTCCAATCTGCCTTGTGTCACAGTGAACATACCGGTACCCTTGTATCCCGATAACTTATGAGTCTGTTCGTACACCTTGTTCATGATCTGGATGACCTGATCCTTCTTGGCTTGGGTAAAATAAGCGACCTGCTCCTCGGTTCCACCCGACGGCGGGACCGCTTGGACCATCATTTTTGTCCGATCATCAGAGAGAAGGCATTGCAACTGTGATCCCTTCCCTACGGACAGGTTAAAAGAATCATTGCTTAATGAAAACGAATTGTCGTACACATTAGGCTTGGCCGGTTGAGGCAGATCTTTCAGTATCTCGACGAGACCCAATAGGATGTTACCAGCCTCCCTGAGTATCTGACAGTTATCGGTGTCAGTCTGGCATTGTGGTCTGTATGATTCATTAGACCTGTAGGAGGGTCTGTAGGATTCATTCGATGTGTAGTAATCATAGGATCTCGAAGGATTACACGATGGACTATCCACCGGAGCCGTCGTTCTGACGGTAGGTTTCTCATGTTTGTTATTATTCCTATAGAACATCAGCAGAAGGATCAGGAAAATGACGATGATCACAATCAGCCATACGTAGGACATGTTGGGATCATTTTTTCGTTGTTGGCGGCGTGTCATATTTATCATTCAGAAAAAAAAAAAACAACACACAGATCACGACATAGACATACACACAGATCACGACATGGTCTCATAGAAGGCAATCACCCGCGGATCGGCCACGATCCTCGACGGGTCTAGGTTCTGGAGGTAGACCCCCTTCCTCGTCCGGAGCCTGGACAGTGCGACATACACCTGACCATACTCGAATACCGACGGTCCGAGATCGATGTCCGCCTCATCCAGGCTCTGTCCCTGGACACGGTGGATCGTCAGCGCCCACGCCAGACGGAGCGGGATCTGTCTCATGGACACTGTCTTCTGATCGGGATCCGTATACTCGATCGGTTCGATCGTGCGTATCCTGCCGTGGAAGTCCACAACCGGATAGCCTTGATCCGAGAATCGGAGCACCACGCCCTGACTCCCGTTGACGAGTCCCTGACACAGATCCATGTTCCACGTCAGCTGGACGACGGCCCCGACGGCCAGTCGGAGCTCGGTCGGGAAACGTCTGGTCGTATCGCTGGATCTGGGAAGCGCGTGGAACACACGGATCTCGGAATCCAGTTTGTCGAGCTTGTCTTCGTTCGTTTTGTCGACACGGTGGTTGTGTGGGAACAGGACGGACACCTCTCTGGATGGACGCCGAACCAGGGATCGGAGCATGAGGACGTCGTCTGGGTCCAATGAGCCGACACGTATCTTATGGAGGAGATCGATCCAGGACGGGTCTTCTTTCTGGCGGTGACAGACACGGAGATGGATGTGACAGCGGATGTTCTCTCGGAAGACCGGCGATTCAAAGAGGAATCGGTCCTCACCAACGGGTGGGAGCTGGAAGAAATCACCGACGAGCACGAGTCGCATCCCGCCAAAAAACCGTGAACGATCGCGGACCTTCCGAGCCAGACACTCTAATGACTCGAACAGATCAGGACCGAGCATGCTCACCTCGTCGATGATCAGGACCGCGGTGGTCTTCCATCGTTTCATCGCGTCGCGATTCTTGCGGACCCGGGTGTAGAGATCCTCTCTGCCGAGCCCGATCCCGGCCCACGAGTGCAGTGTCCTCGCCCCGGAACCCAGAAGAAGCGCGGCGCATCCCGTCATCGCCGTCAGACCGGTCGGGATATGATGTTTATGGAGTGAATCGAGGAGGAGTCGTATCGTGTGTGTCTTGCCGGTGCCACCGGCGCCGGTGAGGAGGACAGAGTCGTTCCGAGAGAGGATACGGTCCAGACAGATCTGTTGTTCCATGTCAAAACTATTTCCAAAAAAAAATAAAATGATTTTCATCATTATTTTTTTTTCGAGGTGGGACCAATGATCACTCATGACGACGGATGCGATCCCAGAACTCGTTGGCCTGGTTCTCCCACGTGATCCTCGTTCCCCATCGGTAGTTCTTCTCTACAAAATACTCCTTGTAGGGGTACGATCGGAAGAGTGTTTCCAGTGCCTCGGTCTTCCACTCCGCTGTCTTCGGATCGCCCCGGATCACGATCCCACGATCTCCGACGATCTCGGGCAGTGCCCCGTAATCACTGGTGACGACGAGTGTCTTGGACACCGCCGCCTCGAGCGCCGTGCAGCAGAACGTCTCCAGGAAGACACATGGATACAGCCATATATCGGACACCGACCACGCCCGTGCCAGTGTCTGTTTATCCACGAACCCGTGGACAAACACTCCGGGAAGATCGACGATCTTCTTCTCCGTTTTGCCATACACGTGGAGTTCCGCGTCCGGTCGTCTCTTAAGGATCGACGGCCACATCTCGAACACGTGGTGGAGTCCACGGACGGGCTCGCTGGAATAGATGAAACGGAAGGGCTGTTTGTTCTTTGGTCCCGAAAACAGAGACGGATCGATGCCGTTGTAGAGATAGGACGTGATCGGTCTCAGACTCGGGAACTCGGACAAGAGATGATCACGGTGCCACCCGGACACACAGAAGATCTGTTTCAGCACCTCGGGTCTCACGATCATGACGTTCCCGGACGGAGTGGTGTCGTGCACGACGAAGAACATGGAATCGATCCTTCCCTCGTAGGCCAGCGGGATATACTCCGAGTACCGGCTGATGATGCAGTAGCGTATGCGGTTCTGGCTGAGGAACACCGAGAACCCGTCGATCGGAATGTACCGGACACCCATGTAGGTATCCGGTTCTGTGCACCGACAGAACACGCAGACCGTCATCCCCGACAGCCGGTGGAGATGGGTGGCCATCTCCACGATGTACGTCTCCGATCCTCCTAAACCCTTGCTGTGATAATCCCGACCGGTCCACTGACAGCGCAGACTGTCCGCCACGAAACAGATCAGGTCCTCGGAGGTATCCCGTGGAGTGGTCGAGGGAGAGAACGTGACGAGCTTGGCAAAGATGTTGTGCCAGGAACTCGTTGTCCAATCTTGTGTGTGCGTCAGGAGTGTCTGGTAGTGGAGCAGACCGTCCGTGAATCGTTTCGAGTCAATGAATTCCATTCCGATATTAGTTGATCTGACGATTCTCAATATCTTAAATAGGGATGCATGGAACGGTTTAAAGGATTCATCCTGATAGACAAAGACGATGGATCTGATCGTACGACTCTTTTACTTCTACGTCAACCTCTGTCGTTTCGACGACAGGGCCTGTCGTTCCTTCGTGTCGTTTCCTCCGGTCTGTCAGCTCCCACCCTATCCGATCTCGTTCTTGTGGCCAACGGATGCCCTGACGAGGTCGTCGGAATTCCAGGTCCACGGCATTGTGGATGAGGGGTGTCCCGTGTCTCACGAGACGTGTCCAGAGTACTGTTCCCTCTTCCATCCGACATGTTCCTACGATGATCGGATGCGTTCCTTCTTTGGATCGGGGATGAGGGTCGGTCTGTTGCAGGAGATCCTGCTCGAGGGACCCAGGTCGATGCCGTCGATCCTCGGACGGTTTCTGAACAGCAAACCCCACTGCAGCATCCTGCGCATGTTTGGTCTCGACTCGATTGGTATGGCGATCAGTGAACAGCCGAACGTGGTGATTGCGGGTCTCGCGTCACTGCCGGACACGATCTCTCGGAATCCCCTGATCGTAGCGATCCACGAACCGCTCGATACGAACGGCACGTATCGGATCTGTGTCAACAGCGTGTCACCCGCGTCGGTGGTGCTGTGTACGGGAGACGAGAGACAGGAGCTCACGCCGTCCTATTTCTTGTGTGTGAACAAGACGCTGGACATTCCGTCCTATTATTGGTTCGAGACGACGGTCCTCAATACCACGTACCGCACGCCCCGTCACGAGATCATTTCCTAATTTAAAAACACGACACTAGTCACCAAAGATGAATCCCTTATTCCGTTGCAAGATTCATGACGCCTACATCCTCAAGATACTCATCGAGCTGCTGCAGAACAACATCAAGACGGGCTGTTTCGAGATCTCTCGACAACACATCTCTCTGAGGATGACCGACAGCAACTACCGGAGCCTGTTTGATGTCAAGATCGATTCGGAGAACTTCAATATGTATTCGTTCCATTCGGATACCCCGATCAATATCGGGGTCAATCTGAATCACATGTACAAGATGATGAAATCGATCAAGAAGAAGGACTCGCTCTTCTTGTTTATCGATATGGAGAAACAACAGGATCTGGGGATGCAGATCATCCCCAAGGACCAGAGCCGTCTCACCACCTCCTACATCAAGATCCAGAACATACAGAACCTCGAGATCGAGCTGCCGTCGTTCCATCTGTACCAGCACCACATCCTGGTCTCCTCCAACGAGTTTGCCAAGATGTGCAAGGACATGGTCAACATCTCCAATACGATGACGATCAATGCCATGCAGTACTCCGTCCAGTTCCTCTGTGATGTCGGATCGGTCTATTCGAAAGACGTGATCCTCGGTGAGACCGACAGCGCGGATCATCGGGTGTTTTTCTCGGATGAGTACAACACGGAACAGTTTGCGAGGATACTCAAGATCTCCGGGCTGCAGACGTCACTGGCGTTCCATTTCAGCAACGACATCCCGTTGTGGATCTCGTCCAAGATAGGCAACATCGGAAACATCAATATATTTATCAAGTCGAAGAAGTATATTGAGAATGTGTGAGGACCAGAATCTTTGTGTTTTTTTTTCTCTCTGAAAGCATAAACATGGAATCGATCTATCCTCCGGTGCAAGAGGCCTACGATCTCCGGGAACGATACACCACCACATCGTTCTCCTCCGAGGAACATCCGAAAAACATCCTGGGGACTCCGCTGGTGCCCTGTTGTAAACAACCATGTAAACTCACTGGTTATTTCCGGAATGGCATCTGCTCTACCGGTCCGAGTGATTCTGGCACTCATGTCGTCTGTTCTGTCGTCGATGATCGATTTCTGCAGTTCACAAAGAGTAAGGGTAATGACCTCGTGACTCCCGTTCCTGGTTCCTTCCCCGGTCTCGTGGAGGGAGATACCTGGTGTCTATGCATCCTGAGATGGATCGAGGCCTATCATGCCGGGAATGCTCCCAAGATCATCGCAGCCTCGACGAACATGATGGCTACGAATTATATCGATAAGGATATCTTATTGCGATATGCTGTATGAAGCATCGATTGTCCATCATCATGATCATCATGATCATGATGATCATGATCATCATGATCATCATGACAACGACGACATTCACTCGTCTTTTTTTTTTTTAACGATTCAATAAACATGGAATCGATCTATCCTCCGGTGCGAGAGGCTTACAACATTCGAGAACGATACACCTTCTTGTCGGGAACCATTCAGGGCGGTTATCGTTCCTATCAGCCGATGGACCAGTGCTGGTCAGACGAGGAGAACCGGTGTGTCCCCGTCCAGTCCCCGGGGACGACGTGCAATCTGGACAAGTCCGGTTTCTGTCCTCAGTACGGCATATCCACGATCGAAGGGGTCTAAGAGACGACGTGTTTCTTGTATTCGACCTGATATCTCGCCAGTTTCTTCTGGAACGCCCTGTATTTCTTGTCGAACGACGCCTCGGATTTCTTTAGTTTCTCGACCGCCTTTTCTACCGCCTTCTCGGTCCGGGATTTCTGTTGAATCACCTTCCCCCAATGAGCGAGCGACCAGGCGTTGTCGGCCTTCTCCAGCAACGGGATCTGGGCCTTGAGACCCTCGATCTCGGAGGAGAGACCGAAGAGCGACGAGAGGACCTCGGTCTCCTTCCGGAGTTTCTTGGAGAAATCGGGTTTCAGGAGGTGGGAGTGCAGGTGCTGTAGGGTTTCGAGATCTTTTTCCATTTTCTTTGACAGAAAGAAAAAAAAAAGATCATTTCTTGCATCTCTTCTCGTACTCCCGTGTCAGGACCTTCGACAGGTATCGGTATCTCTCTTGATCGGGGATCTTGGCTTTTTTGTGGGCCAGGTTATTCTTCAGACGCGCGCTCTCGATCATGACACAGTCCACGCTGCAGTCCTTCTTCTTGCACAAGGAAAAACTGCATCGGCGGTCGTCCAGTGGACAGCACTTCGTGCCACACTGTTCATAGATCTGTTGTTTCTTGTCTTGGACCGTTCCTTTCCCCAGGATCTCCTTGATGTTCTGGTTCTTTTCCTTGCGCACCTGTTCCTTGACCTGCTGGGGGGTGATGGTGGCTACAGGGAACCGACACTTCTTGTGGACCCCGCAGTAGGGACTGTCCGGTTTCGCCGGGTTGGAGCACCGGTGACCGTCTTGTTTATAACAGGAACACTGTTTCATCCTTTTGATTTAAACAAAAAAAAAAAAGACATCAATTATGAATGTATCTCCTGTTGTTCTTCCTCCTCTTCCTCTCCTTCTGTCCCATCACACCGCATCGGCCGGTGACCTACAGACAGACCCTCATGGCCATGCTGGAATCCATGCCCGATAAGAGCCACAACCCCCGCACGTGGAATCTCTGGATGCACCGGTTCCGTCGGGAACACCGTATCTTTCACAGACACTTTGTACGCTCGTTATGATGATTGGGCGATCTCCTCCCATCGGAAATGGGGTGAAATGCGGACCTGATCCCTCTGTCGGAACCACGACATCATCCTGTTGTAATACTCCCGGGGATCTTCGTCCCCTCCGATCCGAGACATGGAATCCTTGTAGAACCAGAACGGGATGTTACGACTCCTGTCCAGACGACGGAACTTGGTGATCCATTTCTCGTACACACAGCTCTCGAAGTGGAGGACGACGGCCTCTTCTATTGGGATGGTCTTCTGTCGGTTCCCTCGGAACGAGAAACCGTGTGGTCCCATCGGTCGGGTCTTGTCGTAGAGACGAGCCATGCTCTTGCCGTTGGCATAACTCCGTACCGGCAGGATGAACCGCCGAGACCGGAAACACGAGGTATTCCCCTTGTCGTACACCGCCTCCAGATTGGAGAACCGTATATTGTCATATTCCCATAACCGGTGTCTCCGGATCAGACCACGGAGATCCAGATCGTGTACCGCCAGGATCTCGTCGTCGTCGAGATGGAGCAGGTAAGAGATGTTCTTTCGGTGACACCTCCCGATCGCGTACCGGATGTGTTCCATCTGACGGTCCTGTATCGTATTATAATGGTCCGTATCCGTCTCGAGGGTATTGACGTACACCGCCTCGATCTTATCGGGATACCTGTCCAGGATGGCTCTTATCTCGGTGTACCGGTCCTCGGAATCTTCGATGCGGAGGACTAGGTGATCCAGGTCGAGCCTAGAGCAGTAATAATCGATCCAGAATCCCAGATCAGTGGGATCGCGGATCATGCTCACGAGTGCGATCCTGGTGGGGACATCACATCCTTCATATCCTTCTTTTCTGGGAAAACATAGGAGGAGCATAATCAACGAGAGCATAATCAACGAGAGCATAATCAACGAGAGCATAATCAACGAGAGCATAACCAGAGAGAACATCAGATTTATTTTACGGGAGTCAAGAAATAAATCTCGTGCGAATTCAGATGTCCGTATTTACTTTGCATGACGCTGGTGATCAAGCCAGCATGACGCTGGTGATCAAGCCAGCATGACGCTGGTGATCAAGCCAGCATGACGCTGGTGATCATAGGAAACAGAGGTCGGATGGCCTCTGCACACGCGATAGCGACCTCGCGGTGTTCCTTTTGTGTTCCGTGATCGCTTCGCAACTCGATGTAGTGGATCCACGATCTCAGCGTCCCGTTCATGTACAGACGGGATCGTGTGTTCCCTTCCGGCAGGACGCATCGTGCCTGTTCTCTCGCGATCCCGTTCTGGATGGCCCACCGATAGGCCTCTCGTGAGTATCGGAGGGTCTCTTCCTGACGGAGGGTCCACTCACGGACGAGATCGGGATCATCCGTTTCGATGCTGTTCTGACGGTTCTTGTGATCTTGGAGCCGGGCTTCACGGAGGACGGGTGTCGTGTCCACCTCGGCATACCTCTGCGAAAACTCCTGGAAGGAGAAGGAACGGTGTCTCAGCATCTGTCGTGCGATGTCTCTCGTTGTCTCGATCTCGAGACAGAGACTGACCATCTCGAACGGTGACCAGTGCTTGTGGTCGATCAGGTACCGGAGGAGGTTCTCGTTATTCTCATTTCTCATCTGACTATTGGGATTAGACACCCGCGCACAGTACACGACAAGGTCCTCTAACGAGCCACCGTCGATGGGCTGAGAATGACTGATCAGTCGGACTCTCGTTGTCATGATAGTTGATCCTCCCCCACAATCATGATCTGAAATCATTTTTTGATAAGATAGATAAAGATGACCAACTTCAAGATCCATCATCTATACCGTAAGGGATACACCTCTTTCCAGCGCTACCGTCAACTCGGCAACTATATCGACGCCGTTCGTGCTAAACACGCTGATGCTGACGATCACGATACTGAGCTATGTTAATGATAAGGCTGACTTCCAATACGAGTTCTCGAATCAGATGATTGCCGTGCAGAACGATGGATTCCAGCCGTCCATGCTGTGGTGGATCCAGGAAGACCCGATCACCAACCAACAACAGTGGAGCTTCGAGATACGCAACGGGGATACCATAGGGATCAACTACATGTACAACAACGGGGTGTTTTATCCGGAGACACAAAACAAGGACACGCCGTACGATAGACAACAAACGATGACGAACAATTACGAGGTAACGAATCGAAATGCACATCAGCCGGCGATGGTGAGTTACGCGTCGGATCATCCGAGCACATATACGATAATAAGAAAGATAACTGTTTAAAAAAAAATAAAGAATAAAATGATTTTCAATGCGTTGTCGATGGAGTACTTCCGGAAGAACTATACGACCTATATACTCTATTTTATCCTCCTCCTCGTCATTGTCCCCCTCGAGACCATCGGACTCTCCTACTTTTATAGTCAGATCTCCTCCACCAAGACCAAGAACCGGCTCTTCATTATTTTCCTGCTCATCACCATCATCGTCGTCCTCGGGGTGTGTTATTATGTGAAACAATGCATCGACACGAACCTCATACCGACCTTTCTCAGCTTCTCACGGCAGAAATTGTTCGAGAACTCTCTCTACTATTACGAGAACACGCCCATCACCATCCCCATCAGCTCCTTCATCAATCACGTCATCCATTCGACCTCTCTCCATCAGGGCATCCTGTACAACAGCATCAACTCCTTCCTCCCCGGCGCACTGATCATCGTCATCGTTATCGCGTTCCTGTTCTTCATTGATCCGTGGGTCGCCGTGGTCTGCATGATCGGTATCCTGGTGATCTATCTCGTGATCGTCTATCTCGGCAGGAAGGCGATCCGGGATTCGATGAAGAAGGAGGAACACTACATGACCATGTCCTCGCACATCCACGAGAAATTCAGCAACATCGAGAACATCTATCTAAACTCCAGTCTCGGACGTGAAAACGACGACATCAAGAAGGTGGATGACGCGTACTGTTGGCACTACAAACAGGCGCTCAAGACACCCTCTCTCCTGTATCTGATCATTGTCATCCTCATCATCGTGTTATTCAGCGTCTGTGTCATGATGCTGTACTACAAACACAAGAACAAGATCATCGCGGACAGCCTCTACATCACGACCGTCATCCTGCTCGGGTACTTCCTGACGACGTCCATCCGGCTGTGCAGCTCGATGCCCGAATACTTTGATCAGATCGGCATGTACAAACACTCGGAAAAGGTCCTGGAGGACATCCTCCATTACAAGCCCGCCGACAGCAGTCCCGATGTCACCGAACCCACCACTGTCGAGGGCCCGATCGTATTCTCTCATGTCACCTTTGCCTATCCCGATAATCGCCCCATCCTCCGTGACTTTTCGCTGACAATCCCCGCCAATCGGATCACCGTCCTGCGTGGTCGATCCGGCATCGGCAAGACGACCCTCTTCCGTCTGTTGCTGCGTTTCTACAATATCACGTCCGGTTCGATCACTCTCCATGGCATCGACATCTCTCGGTACCCGATACAGCTGCTGAGGAAACGGGTCATTTATCTGAATCAGAAGACGCATCTGTTCAATCTATCGGTCTACGAGAACATGATCTACGGCAATGATCCCGGTGTGTGGACACCCCAGGCCATACGCTCCCTCCTGACGCGGTACGATCTCTTCCAGAACTTCCCCAACGGGCTGGACATCCGTGTCGGTGAGAACGGCCAGCGGATCTCCCTGGGGATGCAGAAGCTGGTGATCCTGATCCGAGGCATCCTGAAAGACGGGAGCATCTACATCTTTGACGAGCCGTTGTCAGGTCTGGACGCGTCGAGTCGACAGAAGGTCATACGGATGATCACGGAGCACATGAGACAGAAGACCGTGATCATCATTACACACGACAACGAGATCTTGTCGATTTCGGATCACGTCATCGATCTCTAGTAAAAAAATAATCTTGAAATGAAAAAAATTTTATTTTCAGAATAGTTTTTTTTCTTGTCCGCGATGCCGTCTCTGACCGATGAGATGTCGTCTCTGACCGATGAGATGCCATCCAGAGAGATGGGATGTCGTCCAGAGAGATGGGATGCCATCCAGAGAGATGGGATGTCGTCTCTGACCGATAGGATGTCGTCCAGAGAGATGGAATGTCGTCTCTGACCGATAGGATGTCGTCCAGAGAGATGGAATGTCGTCTCTGACCGATAGGATGTCGTCCAGAGAGATGGAATGTCGTCTCTGACCGATAGGATGTCGTCCAGAGAGATGAGATGTCGTCCAGAGAGATGAGATGCCGTCCAGAGAGATGGGATGTCGTCCAGAGAGATGGGATGTCGTCCAGAGAGATGGAATGCCGTCCAGAGAGATGGAATGCCGTCCAGAGAGATGAGAAAAAAACTATTTCTAATTTGATGAATTTTCGTTTTTCAAATAGTTTTTTTTCGAAAATGATTCATGACCGATCATGTCACCGATCATGCGACCGATCATGTCACCGATCATGCGACCGATCATGCTACCACGCGACGTCATCCGCTACATACTCGGTTTTATCGATGAGGTTCCCATCGATATTCGTCTGGAATTCGGGATGCCGTCGAAGCCCGTCCGTCTGCCCACGATGTGCCCGAAACGCATGGGTCGGATCCATCACGAGTTCTACACGGACGACCGGGTGATAACCTATCTTACTGTTGGCACGTTCTCCGACTATCGAGTCCTGATCCTGTCCGATAAAACGATCGTGACAACCTGGTCATCGGGTCGTCGTCGATACAACGTATTTCAGAGGGAAGAATGCGACACCGTCTACAACACCAAGCGATACAATTATTACGTCCCAACCTATGTTCTTACCAGCCCATGAGCAGGAAGAACGCGATGAGGAGCCACGAGATGTAGACACACAATCCCCATTCAACCACGGCGAAATAGTTCGGATAGACGTCGGGAAAATGGAACCATATCGTATAGATCTGACAGTACATGACGAGGATCATGATGCCTAGAATGATCTTGGCCCACGTCTTGTCCAGGTACACGAAATAGACGTACACCCACACCAGAGTCAGCGAAAGATTGACCCAGAACAGCAGATCGATGTACTCGGGCACGTGATGACGTGTGATGTATTCCCACGACAGACCGTAGATGAGGAAGAGGATGGTCCACACGACCGAGAAGATCAAGGGCGGTGGTTCTTTCTTGGAGGATCGGACGCTGTGTTTCGGCAGGAGACAGACCCACAGGAATACGGCGAGGGTGGCGATCAGACGGATCATTTATGTAGATGTTTATAAAATGCGAGGAGTTTTTTATCTCTGACGATGTCTCTGAGTTTCAGTCGCGTGGGTGTGCTCCTGATCTTGTACTTATCGACCGTATTGGTATCATGGGCAATACACAAGATCGTCTTCCTATAATCGATCTGGACGAGCGGGTTCTTGTACTCCTCCATGAAGTGTTTTTCTTCTGCTTTCGAGGCATCATCGACATACCGATGATTCTTCAGATACTCCCTGCGGTACGAGAGGGTGCCGTTTGTGCAGTGAGTCGGACCATAGGGACCGACCTTGACGATTGTATCGAGTCTGGAGAGATAGATGAGCATCTCGGTCGATCCGGACAGGAGCACGTCGTTTTTCTGGTTCATGCGGTACACCATGTGTCGGATCTTATCGGGTGGATAATAGTCGTCGTCGTCGAAGCAGGTGATGATGTCGCCCGTTGCGTGGTCATTGAGGAAGTTCCTCTTCTGACCGAGGGGCACCCTCTCGGACGAGTAGAAATAGCGGAACGTGAGATCTCGGGGATTTTTTTTGAGGAGACGAATATACTTGTCATACAAGGAACGCATGTATTCCTCGTGATTCTCCGGGGAATCGTCGTAGACGAGGAACTCCATCTTGTTGAGGGGATACTCCTGATAGACCTGCATGTAGACGAAACAGTCAAGGAAGTTCTTCCGATCGTAGGTTGGGGTGATCACCGAGACCCTGGTCATGATTTCATTCCATGTCGTGATTGTCCTTAAATTCTGAATCCGATCAAGAGGTGTATCTGTGGTGCCGACGGGTTCTGGACAAGACAAGGATCAAGACCACACCGGAGATCAGCATGAGGAGAGATAAGAGCGTAGGATATGTGTTTTTTTTCTTTGTGGTATCCGTGTAGCCTTCTGCGTGTACGATGTGATCGAAGGGGAAATGACTCAGACCACCCAGTGTATCGGAATAGTCTAGCCCGGGAAACAGATTCAGAGCGATCGTGGAATACCCGTTCTCGGTGTGCGGGTGTTCAAAGAACCGCGTCACACCCGTTTTCTTTTGGATCGGTATCGGTATGTTCCCGTATCTCGTATACTCTCCTTTCGAGAGTATCGTCCGCATGAATTCTGGATTGTCGAGTATCCGAAACCCGTATTCGGTCTGCAGACGCTCGTAATAGACGGAATACTCGTCGATGCGGAGATCGAAATCGGGCAGACAGGTGACCACGTTGGACTCCACGTTGCACTCATTATGGCCTCGGAATATCCAGAAATACCCATTTCTCCCCCAGTCCGTTCCCCAGCTGTTCTTGATCTGCCAGTACGGGACTCCGTCTTTGTTTCCCCATCCCACGATCTCGATGGCGTGACTGCTGATATAGACCGCGTCTCTGTTCTTTCGGTAGATGCTCGTCTTGGCATCGAAGTCATAAAAATCGTTGTAGATGTCCATCGTGGTGGCGACGGGACCCCATTTCAGGATCTCACGCTGAATGCCGTAGACGGGGTCCGGACAGTGTATCTTGTAGATGAGATTGGTGGTATAGATCTTGGAAGGGGTCCCGTAGAACTGATCGTTGTAGAAGATGAGATCATTGCAGAAGGCATTCTTCCACCCGCCCACCTTGTTACAGAACAAGAAATTGTCCTGATCCGAGAAGGAATGACCGAAACTCCCTCCCAGGTTTTCTTGTCGGACGATCCCGAATAATGCATTGTTTCTGTCACTGCTGTACGGATCACAATCGAAAGGGATGGCTCCGTTCGTCATGAGGAACAGGAAGCCCGTTTCCAAGAAATTGCCGTGACAGGCAAATCGATTTCGGTTGTACAGGTTCACATGAAAAATGTTTTCTCCAAAAAACGACGGGGCATGTCCAGCATGTTCTTGTATCCTCGTCAGTAAACGATTGCAGCGCAAGACCCTCGCGGGAGACAGCCCGGAGATTCTCGGGTGATTGAGCAGTATGTTGATCCGATCGGCCAAGACCTGAATCGATGCGAATGCCCAACAGGATCCACACGTCCCCTGATCCAGTGGTGTCGTCAGCAGGTCCTTCCATACTTCTGTTCCGTCCATCTGTTCAGGCATCGTGTCGGTGATCCTGTAGTGAACATAGGATCGGATCTCGAATCGGTTGTAGTGTTTCTGTGGGGAGTAGGTGTTGACGGATTCCGATCGGACTTTCTGAGTCAAACGATTCATTATTTATTCTGTAAGAGTAAATTTTTCGCGTACTCGTCGTACTCCCGGTACAAGGGTGGTACCGGAGACTCCCTGACCTTCCGCATCCGGAATCCTATCGGTTGCGAGGCCGTATCCAGGCGGTGTTCATGGTTGATGCCCACCGGATACACCTTTTCGTCCACCACAATGAACAAAAACACCGGTCTGTCTTCCATCATGAAGGATTGCTCTCCCCTGATGATAAAGATGTTGTTGTACTGGATGAGAGCGTGGATCGACCGAAAGATGTTGATATCGGTCATGATCCTGAAACGCCGATCCTTGTAGGACAGGGTCGTGTACGATCCCGCCAGTGCCAGGGAGATGAGGTTTTCGTTCTTGACGGGGGTGTGATCCTCTACCACAATGTTGTTCGGGTAGTGGAGGATCCTCATCTGGAGCGTGTCTCCATTTTTCCGGAACACGAGGTCCTTGCACATCATTCTGTCCTCATACCACAACTCGATGGTATCGGCATTATAGAGGACACCGTTCGGGATGTTTGTATAGACGGAACGATCATAAAAACGATCGACCCTCCAATCCTTGTACGCGTGGGTCTTATCCAGGTCGACCCCCTGATCGGGAAAATGCTGTGACGGACGCAGCTCTGTGGCCAGCGGGACACACAATCTGGAATCCGGGAGGTAGTAACCGGCATTACAATACGGACTCCTGGAACAGAGATCCTTGCATTCACCGTAAGACACGTCCGGAACACACTCCCCGGAAACGGTATCGATGCACGAGAATCCGGTGGATAGGGGAACGACGGACGGGGAATAGGATTCGGTTACGGATCCGGACATGGATCCGGACATGGATCCGGACATGGATCCGGACATGGATCCGGACATGGATCCGGACATGGATCCGGACATGCAGAGGGTGTAGGCGAGATCATTATCCTGTGCCTGTTCTTTGCACTGCTCACGCGTCGTTCCGATCGCGTACGCGTTCTCGGCGCTGATACGAGAGAAGTAATCGACACACGGGAAGTCGATCCCCAGAATCTCATTCTGAGATTCACACCGTTGGATGGCCCTGTGGAGATCCGGGTTCCGGACATAGACCCCGTGGATGAGATCATTGCAATAATTCATTTATTAATTATAAATGGATTTTCATAATTTTATGCCGCTGCGTCTGTATCGTCACGGGAGTTACCTCCGTCTGCAGAGACCCCATCGGTACGAACACGGGTTCCTGTTCCGTGACGACGAGCCCTTCCTCTCGTATTACACACGGATCCGCACGTTCTACGTGCTGAATCCTTCCATCCAGCCGCCGATCCCGAGGGGGTGTCAGCTCTTTGTGGTCCACCAGCGCAGCGAGTATCCGTATTCGATGATCTCGATAGAACCGAATCTGTTCATGCCACACCGTCCACAGACGGACTCGTACTTCTTTTTCATCGCCTACATTGTGCCGATACCACGGGGCATGCCGTTTGTCTACGAGAATACGTATCTCGTGAACGAGTCGAATCATTTTGTGACCTATGTTCGTCTGCACGACCTGTCCAAGGACGTGCCCTACGCGGAAAAACCGGACTACAGGACGATGTTTGTCACGGATCGACCGTATCTGTACTGGTCGTGCAATTCCGAGGCGTGCTGTGTTCCGTCCGATGATCCCAATGATTATCCGAGACTGATGGACTGTCAGGTGGAATGCTACCCACGATTGCGGAACCGACGGACGTACGTGGGGACATCGTCAGAACAGTTGTATCGGCTGTTGAGGACAGATCCGTGAGATTCCGACGAGAGAAAAAAACTATTTCAGATTTGTAAAATTTTTATTTTACAAATAGTTTTTTTTCTTGTCGTCACTCGGATCGGAGGATCTTCCATATCTTCTGTCCCTCGTTCGGTTTTGTGTACCAGACGTCCTTGGCACGGACCCCGTTGTACGGCTCTGGTATCCTCTCCATCCGGAAAATGTTCCAGAAGATCGGGATCGTAGTGGGATCACGATAATGATGATACAACACCGGTGCTTCCGGGTTTTTTTTGACAAAGGCGTCGAGGATTTCCTGATGGGAGGCGGTGGAGGATCGTGAGAAGTTGCACACACAGATCTTTGGGTTGCGGAGATAAAACGCCGGACCGATCTTGCACACAAAGATCGTCTCGTCCCCGTTGTAGTCACGGAGCCACACGCCGTCGTCGTCACAGGAATACAGGATAAAGATCATTCTTGTCTGGGAGAACCAATGAAAATATTTATGATAGAGACCACCACCGGCCTTTGAGATGATGTCGTGAATGAGCGCCACGATGTTCCAGCGGTCGAGGACCTTCTGTTTTTCTCGGCGCAGGATGGACAGGCGTCTCTCCCACTCACGGTTTTCGAGGCACTGTCGTATCACACGGTAGGATCCCTCCTTATCACTCATGTCGAGCGGGACGAAGGCGTCGGGGTCCAGGATGTCGGTGAGGTTCGGACAGCCCCAGTAGAAACACAGCGTCTCGGTGAGGACACACTCGTAGATCTTCTCGGTGGCATAATTGTATTCCGAGTTGTTCTCGGCCATGAGGTAGTACTTGTAGGGGAAGAGCGCCTGGGACTTGTGATCGATCGGGGATTGGTAGTTCCTGAACCCGAAATAGTTCTTGCGCCCGTAGACGTCGACGACCACGTCTTCTCTGGTGTCCAGATAACGGATCAGGTCGATGCGCAGCCGATGACCCACGTCGTGACTCTTGCCCGACGAGACACACGACAGACGATCGCCCATCGTTTTTTCCGGCGAGTGTCGGGACAGGAACGGGTAGTCTTCCTGCAGCTCCCATATGCACGGGTTTGGGTACTTCTGGCACTGATGGACCCAGAGGAACCGGGACTCCTCGGGTTCGGCCCATATGCCCCAGGTGTGGATCCCCCACGGGAGTGACTGGTCGTAGACCCACGGCTCTCCCTGGATGACGATGGATCGTTCGGCGACAAAATCTGGTTGATTCGGGCAGTTGAGGATGACGTAGTAGTCGATGTCGTGGCACTCGGACGTGAATTGGATGTTCTCCCACCGGTTTTCGGAAGGATCCCGACACATCTTGGAGAGCTGACGCACCATGTCATCCGGAGACGAGTAGTTGGATAAGAGACGCACACGGATCATGATAGGATGATTTAAGGACTAGAGAGGACACCTTTAAATCATACGATGATCGTCATCACCTCGACGGGTCGTTCCGGGACGACGTTCCTGATGATCATGTACACACTGTTGGGATTCAATACCGGATTCGATCCCGACAAGATCAACGACGAGATCCGCAAGTGGGTGTGCAACGCGGGGATGGAGCGCCTCCTTTCCTACATCGAGAACGACAAGTTCGAGGTTGTCAAGAACCCCGACTTCTGCACCGAGATCCCTTTCATCGTCGAGAAGGGGATCCGTATCGATGTTGTCGTGACCCCCTTGCGCGACTATACCGCGAGCGCGCTCTCACGGTCCAAGTATTCCAAGCCGGGGATACAACGGGGAGGATTCATGCAGAACATCAAGACCGTTGATGAGCAGGTCCAGTACTACCACAAGATGATCGCAACCCTGGTATACGACTGCGCCCGTCACGAGATCCCCATGATCACGATCGATTTCGAGAAGATGGTACGGGATCCCGAGTACCTGTACAAGAAGCTGGTACCGACGTTTGGTTCGAGAACGATCGATCTGGAAGAGTTCCGGGGAGCGTACGAGGACGCGACGGAGTACCAGAAGAAGGTCGGTACGCAGTTCTAGATGGAGTAGTTGCAGCAGACGTAGACGTTGTTGTTGTTGGGGTTGATCCGGTGTGTGCCGCCGATCCTGGTGATGGCGGGATCGAGGATGGGACGACGGTGTCCGGCGTCCTGGAGCCACATCTCGATGGATTTTTCGGGCTTGCGGACGAAGTTGAGTCGGCCCTGGAGGACGTTCTGAAAGCCGTTGGAGGGGACGAGACCGTGAGACGGGGTGTCGGAGGAGACCATGGCCTGACAGTGCTGATCGGCCTTGAGGGCGAGATCGGAGGACCACTGGAGGGGCGGGAGACCGTGTTCCTGTCGTTGTTTCTGATGAGCGTCAAAGAAGGTTTGTGTCCAGGGATCCATTTTAAAGTAGACGCAAGATTTATTTTGTCGGGTAGAACATATTTTTTTTAAATTATTTTTCTATATAACAAACATGTCCTCCTCCATCTACGACATCATCGCTTCTTCTCCCGATCACACGATCCTCAAGGACCTCGTCCGGAAATACCATCTCGTGCGCAAGCTCAAGTCCTCCAAGAGCAATCTGATCGTGTTTGCACCCACCGACAAGGCGTTCCAGAAGATCGAGATCCCGAAGAGCCCGGCCAAGGTGAAACAGATCCTCCTGAAACACGTGGAGAAGAACACACAGAAACACCAGCAGCAGATCCTGCATCGTTCCAAGATACCGGCCAAGAACGGCCAGGTGGTGATTGTTCAGAACGTCATCGTATGAACATCTGATCAGAGTCAGAAACGACGGTCCACGTTGAGGACAGTGATCAGACCTGCATCAATTGTCTGGTCGGTGCCTGTCTCCCTTCGATGTTCAGTTTATCTATGGGATGGATCCTATCATGAGGAACGATGGAGTACCTGAAGAACAGGTGTTCAATGTCGTCATTTCCATCAAAGAGGCTTTGGTTATCCCAGAAGAACGTTAGACGTTCAGTGAAGCTGTCTATTAACGTGTTTGCAAAATTGTAATAACTCGTTTCAAAGCAATAGACGGGATCTCTCGAAGTAAAAGACGTGTTTTTCCATAACGAATACTGCTTCTTAAAGACTGCTTTATCGTAATAGACCGGGACGGTAAACTCATCCATCAGGTAATACCGTCCGGATAGTTTATGGATAAAGTCTGTCTCTTTTCTGACGACATCGGAATTCTGGGTAAAGAAGGTGTACAACAGGTATAGTTCTCCGAGACTCTTATGATATTCATTCGGGTAGGAATAGATAGCATGGACTCCTTGTTTGTGCAGTTCTTCTTTCATGTCGGAGGGGAGTTCGGATCCTTCCAAGATCAGGATCCTGGCGTGAGGCACGTGTGTCTGAATGGATTCGACGGTTCGTTTTAATTGCTGGAATCTTTCCTGTGGTGTGTAGGAGGACAGCTGTGCGTGAAAGATTTTACTCGTGATCAAGAATAGATGAGTCGGTACATGGACGGCTTCTCGTAGTTTCTCCCTGTAGGTTGCAAAATCCGCTCCATATGTGTAGTTATGGTAATCAAAATTGCTAAAGTCCAATTGGTTCGGAACCTTGTCTAGATACACCGATAAACAAGAACGGAATCCGGGCTCCGGGTTGTCATGGAGGTCATATCGGAGATACGGATATGTTGAGATCAGAAAGTAGATAAATTTCCAGACATCTCCGACCCAGGCATATCCCGGGGGTCTTTCCTGACGACTCTGTTCGATTTCTTCCATCGGCAGAACGTCATCCAGGACGATGAATCCGGGAGTGCACAAGTGGGAGACAGAGTTCTCGAAATCTTTGCATACCTGATCTGAATGGTGTAGTCCATCGATGAAGATGATGTCAAACGTCGTATCACACTGAGCAAAAAAAGAATCGCTCGTCATGACGTAGATGGTCTCGGATAAATACGAGGGCCTCGGATCGACCCCGTATTTATCCGAGATATTGACCTGTTGATAGGTGTGTCCGTCACTGATACCGATCTCTAGATATTTCAGATCCTTTTTGGTCAGATTGTCTTTCAGAGCATTAATGATCTTCGATCTTTCCATGATCTTCGATCTTTCCATGATCTTCGCTCTTTCCATTTTAACTGTGTGTCATAGACCCTTTTAAATTAAGATACAATCCGAGCATGATATCGAGCATGATGTCGAGCATGATGTCGAGCATGATGTCGAGCATGATGTCGAGCATGATGTCGAGCATGATGTCGAGCGTGATGTCGAGCATGATGTCGAGCATGTCAAGGAGTCGTGGTCAAAGAGCTGTCTCTTAATTTAAAGAACTATGTGGGTCCGATCAAAAATGCGTTATTCATTTGATGAACAGGTGAGCACGCCCCTGTGTGAGATAATGGGCAGACATAACAGCGATAAAGGTCATACCAACATCAAATTGAGCCATCATAATTATACCACGTTTTATTACAGCATATTCAAGGAGAAGCGTGACGACAAGCTCAGGATATTTGAACTCGGTATAGGAACCATCAATCCCAATATACCATCCAATATGGGTTATAAGGGGACACCCGGTGCTTCGTTGTATGGTTGGCGTGAGTTCTTTCCTCATTCGGATATATTTGGTGCCGACATCGATACCGAGGTGTTATTCAGTGACGAAAGGATAAAGACCTTCTACTGTGACCAGACCAATCCTCATGTCATCAGATATATGTGGAATGAACCCGAACTACGAGAGGATTTTGATATCATGATCGAAGACGGTCTGCACACGTTCAGTGCGAATGTCTGTTTCTTTGAACATAGCATCCATAAGCTGAAACCGAATGGATACTATATCATTGAAGATATTTATCAGGTCGATCTGTTCGTGTCTAAGATCAGGGAGTGGGAACTACGATACCCGGACTGTGTCTTTACATTATTAAGGATACCGTCACGAGTGAATCATTTCGATAACAATTGTTTAGTGGTATTCCGACAACCGGATGCGTCTGCATAAGATCCAACCCATGTCCGATCTCATGATCAACAGAGGATTTTTCTATCCGTCGTCGATAGGAAGAGACGTGTGATCCACAAATGATCGTCCAGATCAAGAGTCCGTAAAGCGGACCTGTCTCCGGACGATATTCGCATAACTGTTTTTATGAGGTTTATGCTCATGAGGAAGGTGTTTGTGAGATTGAAATCCTTGAACAGATAGCCAGTCATACGAGGGTGATAGGATACCGTCATACTGTAGTTTGATCTATCGTTTCGATGGAGGACGAGTCCCTAAAAAAAACTGATACGATGAGGACACAACATGATGGATCGTAATCATTCAACCAACCATCACAAGACCAGCATGTACTGCAAAAATCCTTTTTGCTGTCCGATACCTGGTTGCGAACTGAAACATGACCCGGCTCGTGTGCTCGCGAAAGAACTCTATGTGTGTGAATTTTTCCCCAAGTGCTATGATCTCGATTGTCGAGACTACCACCCCACTCGTATACCCATGATCCTCCATGATGATCCTGTTTGTCGGACCTGGGGTTGTTCCTTTCTTCATCGGAATGCGGAGACGCCCCAGAAATGTTATGAAATCGGGTGCAAGTGTCCCGATAAGAGACACCGTCCCGTCAATGATTCCTCCTTGTTCCGATTATGCGAGGATGTCCTGTGTGCGATTACACAGTTCCTCACGTTCAAAGAGATCCGTGCGATGTATTCTTCCTCGTATCGATTACGCCAACACATCCAATTCCCTGTCCTTGAGACATCCAAGATCCGTTATTTCAAACGGAATAAGTCGATCTATTGGGAACCCTGTGAGATCGTCTCTGCCAAGAATGAACCCTATAGTTATTGGTATTCCTACTTTGGAAAGGTACGGGTATCTGTCGTTGCCAAGGGCATGGATCAAGTTCATCATCACTTCTTTATATATTCTTATCGAGACTGGAATCGAGCATTCTCGAGAGATCCCGTCTTCCCTATGTGGATCGCATCGCCTCAAGATAAGTATATACAATTGGATCTGGGTTACCGGAGCGACATCCGTCCCAAAAACATACAGAAAGGACTACGTGTGGACGTGATGGATCCGGAAGGGATATGGTACGAAGCCGTCATCGCGGATCGATGCGGTGATCGGGTCAAGATCCATTTCATTGGCTGGGATCCTGTATTTGATACGTGGATGGCCGCGATGTCTCCCAACATCGCGACACATCATCACTTTACTCCCCGATGGAGAGAAAACATACAGAAGGGTCATTGTCTGTATTTCCGTCATAGAACCAAACGGTGGCATCGTGGTCGAGTCTCGTATCGATGCGATCATCACATCCGTATCGTTTCAGACCATCCTCATCCTCATCCTCATGATCCTCACCATGATCCTCATCATATGCTCGAAACGACCATATTTTCTGAGAACGTCTCATTACCCGGCAGTCACGTGCCGGATGAATCGGGCAAGTTTCGTTATCGTTTGCAGTATTCCATCCTCAGCTCGTTGGATCGGTGGCCGTCGGGGGACAGACGGATGATGTTGTCATGTGATTCGGACGGTTCTTTTCTCAAATTCAACGGATGAGAATGTGTATCATCACACACGGACATGATCATTGAATTTCAAAAACTGATCCCCTTATCGATCGTACACGATGGATCCAACCAACCCATGCTCAACGAGTACAGCCTCTTTGTTCAGCAGACGACCAGTTCCGACTCGGAACACACGGACCACCTCCTGAAGAGGATCGATCAACTACGAACAGACAACCCGGAGATCAACATGTCTCTCCTCCTGACGGGATCGATGGGATTATCCGCAGAGATCGGGGAGTTCAACGACGTGGTCAAGAAGCTCTACTTCCAGGGCAAGACGCTGGATGAACCCACGTACTTCCATCTGAAACGAGAACTGGGAGACATCCTGTGGTATTGGATCAACACCTGTCGGAGCCTGTCGTTGGATCCCGAAGAGGTACTGAGGGAGAACATCCAGAAGCTCCGGAGCCGGTACGAGAAGGGACGGTTCTCGGTGGAAGAGTCCGAGAACCGAAAAAAAAATGACGTGTGAATGAAAAAAAAAAAAGTATTTGCTACACCAAAAACCACGAGCGAGGAAGATCTATTCGAAGAGCACCTCCATGTTCGCGACATGATCCGAGAGATGCTGGATGAGTGCCTGCGATACCACGAGTATCTGTGCAGGCATTTTCCCGGGGTTATTTGTGTCGGATCACGACCAGTACATCGTCGTATCGATCCTTGATGTTACGTCGATCGTAGAATTCGAAACTCATCGTATCCGGCACACAGGACTGGAGCTCGTTGATCCATCCGATGTATTGTATGTCTTCGATGATCATGATCCCGTCTTTCGAGAGCAGAGGGATGTACAATGTGATGAATGCCTTCATGTGTTCCAGTCTGTGAGACCCGTCATCGATGATGATGTCGAACGAGACCTCGGAAAAATATTGGGAGATGGTATCCGAAACGTAGGCATCCGTATCCGTATACAACACCACACGAGTATCGCTAAAGAGATGAGGAAGACATACACGCTCTCCGTTCTCGATATCGATGCCGTAAATGATGGCATTCGGGAAATAATCCTTCCATAATTGGATGCTCCCCCCATTGAAGATCCCGACCTCTAACACGTTCTTTGCCGAGTATTTCTTCGGTTGGAGTAACTCTTCGTACACCGACAGGTACGAATGAGTCGTGTCTTTATCCGTAAGACTATGATCGATCATGTCGGATAACATGTTTATTCTCACGGTGTTTATCTCATTAAATTGATTCACGCACGCATCTGCCGACAGGAAATCTCGGAACACCGGATCGCCCCAGACCCTGATAACGCACGGTGAGAGGCAGACCGATGTACCGAGATCCCTCCCGGAACCACTGTTTCCTCAGTTCCATCGATCCCTCCGGACGGACCGAGAAGGTCTTTCCCTGTTTTGTCTGGCACACCCATATGCAGGCGCCCTCGTCACGACCCTCGCCTTCTCGGAAATCGACGATCTCGAACTCGTCTTCCTGAAACTCCTTGTATTTCTGCAGGTCGTAGCTACGCCCGCCCGTCTTGTACTTTCCGTCCCGATTGCGGATCATGATTCCTTCATAGCCTCTGTGGGTATATTCCAGGAATCGTGTCCGGATGTCTGAGGTGTCTCGGGCCTCGTGCGTGTCTACCCATTGTATGCACTCAGGGAGGGGGAAGAGACTCTTCAGGAAGACCGTGCGCTCGTGGAAGGGGTGGTCGGAGACGTGATCGTAGAGATAATAATGGATGTCCGTGACCGGATCGTGGGATTTTTGTTTGATCCTGCCGACTAGTTCTTCGAAGGGCATGACGGTCGAGTACAGCTCGCCATCCAGCACAGTGTCGGGATGGTCTCGGAAGACGATCGACAGAGCATCGAGGACGTGCTGCACGGTCGTGAAACGGTGCCCGGTGCGTGAACAGGCGACGAGCTGGTTTTCGGAGTTGCGATAGATGAGACAGCGCACACCGTCGATCTTTGGTTGGGTGTAACACGGGAACCGGAGGTGTCTGGGTCTGGAGAAGTCGAACGTATGAGCCAGCATAGGGAACATTTTTATCTAGAGACCACAATCGTTTAGATCGATCCGTAGATGTAGTCGTATACGAGACGGACGCATTCCTTCGAATCGTGTCGTATTGCGATGTCGTAACCCCGATCGAGGTCCTTCGCGGAAAGATAGACAGGGGCGTGAGCGAGGAAATGTCGGACGATCCGGTAATTGTTATACAGACACGCCTCGATAAAGCCGTGATCATGATCGGACAGAGACAGCGTCGGATTGTGAGGAAAGTAGTCAAGGACGCGGTAATGATCATCGATGCACATCCTGAGGAACGTATACCGGAACTCGCGCTCGTCGATGAGCGAAAAGTCGAGCCTGTCTAGTATGCGGAAGGCGTGATAACTGCAGATCATGTAGAAATAGGGAGTATAATGATCGTAAGACGGATAGATGGTCATGAGCCAGAAAAACACATCGTCACGATCCCCCTTGATGGAATTCGAGACGCACTCGTCGTATGTGGTCGTATCGAGTGAATGATCCTTGTACTGGTACAGCAGTTTGATGATGTCGAGACGACCATAGAGAGAAGAGATCATCCAGAGCTGGTGGACGCTGTTGGGTTGTCTGTAGTTGAGCAGATACCGGAATACCTCCGTGTGTCCGAGCTTGCAGGCGATGACGAGACCGTCCTCGATGAAGATGTTTGCGACGACGGGGACCACGTAACGACATAACGGGACATTGTTGGTCTTGACGGCGGCGAGAAAGACCTTCCGGTTCTCGTAAGAGTCGTGGAGCAGGTGTTGCCACGTCCCGCAGATCGGAACGAGACGACCGACGTCTTGGGCACTCAGGAAACCGCCGAGGACGGATTGGAACCAATCGCTCCGGAAGAGGGTTGTCATGATGTCGTTGTTGTTGGTTTGAGCACACACGGTCTTGAGGTGGAGATCGAGAAATACATCAATTTTTTTCATGATTTAAAAACTTGATGTGTTACATCTAACAAATCATAGCATGACAGAGAAACATGTCCTGGGTATCGATCTCGGCACCACCAACTCCTGTGTCGGTGTGTATATCAACGGCAAGTGCGAGGTGATCGCCAACGATCAGGGAGAGAGAACGACCCCTTCGTGGGTGGCGTTCACACCCGAGGAAAAACTGGTCGGACTGGCGGCCAAGAGCCAGGTGATCATGAATCCGGAGAATACCATCTTTGATGCGAAACGGTTCATGGGGAAGAAATATTCGGACAAGGACATCCAGAACGATCTGAAACACCTCACGTGCAAGACGTCGACGGACGACAAGGACCAGATCTTTTTCGAGGTCCAGCACAAGGGAGAGACGAAAAAGCTGACGCCGATCGAGGTCTCGAGTCTCATCCTGATGAAGATGAAGGAGATCGGAGAAACGTACCTGGGGGAGACCGTCAACGACGCGGTGATCACGGTTCCGGCCTATTTCAATGATCAGCAGCGACAGGCGACCAAAGACGCGGGGATCATCGCGGGTCTGAACGTACTCCGGATCATCAACGAGCCCACCGCGTCGTCGATCGCGTACGGCATCGACAACAAGTCGGAGACGGAGAAGGTCGTGCTGGTGTTCGATCTGGGGGGTGGCACGTTTGATGTGACGCTGCTGATCATCCAGGACGGGGTCTTCGAGGTCAAGGCGACGGCGGGGGACACCCATCTGGGAGGCGAGGATTTCGATCAGAGGATCGTGGCGTGGCTGAAGGAAGAGTTCCGGAAGAAACACAAGAAGTCGTTGGACGGACAGGTGAAGAGCATCCGCAGACTCCAGACGGCCGCGGAGAGGGCGAAACGTGTGCTGAGCACATCGACGACGACGACGATCGAGATCGAGTCCTTGTGCGAGGGCATCGATTTCCAGACGACACTGACCCGTGCCCGGTTCGAGGATCTGTGTTCGGACCTGTTCCGTGGAACACTGGATCCGGTCCGACGCGTGCTGGAGGACTCCAAGATCAGCAAGGACAAGGTGGACGAGATCGTCCTCGTGGGTGGATCGACGAGGATCCCCAAGATCCAGGATCTGCTGAGCACGTTCTTCCATGGGAAGGAGCTGTGCAAGAAACTCAATCCGGACGAGTGTGTCGCGATCGGCGCGGGGATCCAGGGAGCGATCCTGTCGGGCAACAAGAACGAGGAGCTGAACTCGATCCTGTTGGTCGACGTGACTCCCCTGTCGTTGGGGATCGAGACATCGGGGAACCTGATGACCAAGCTCATCCCGAGAGGGACGACGATCCCGACGAGCAAGACCGAGATCTTCTCGACGTTCGCGGACAATCAGCCCGGAGCGACCATCAAGGTGTTGGAGGGGGAGAGATCGCTTTCCAAGGACAACAACGTGCTGGGGGAGTTCCAGCTCGAGGGGATCCCGCCGGCGCGACGGGGGATCCCCCAGATCAGGGTGACCTATGATATCGATAGCAACGGCATCCTCAACGTCTCGGCGGAGGTGGAGTCCGCGGGGATCAAGAAGAGCCTGACGATCCAGAACGATAAATCGAGACTGAACGACGAGGAGATCCAGAGACTGATCAACGAGGCGGAGAAATACAAGATCGACGACGAGAAGATCCGGAAGAAGATCGAGTCGAAGAACGATTACGAGTCGACGCTGTACCGGCTCAAGAACACACTGGAGGAGGTGAAGGAGCCCAACGAGGAGGCGGACCGGATCCGGGGGTTCGTGGAAGAACAGGAGAAGTGGTTCGAGGAGAATCAGGATCTGGAGGAGTATGAGGAGAAGACCAAGGAGCTGCAGGAACAGTTCATGAAGGTGTTCCCGCTGCTCAAGACACCGTCGTCGTCAGAGGAGCTATCGAAGGACGGTGCACCGGTGGATGTGCCGGTGCCGGTGTCGCCCACGGACGTGGATTGATTTTTTTTTTATTTTTAGTGAATATAAATGATGAAACGGGAATCCATACTGAACATCCTGATCCTCCTTATCCAGATCGTGATACTCGTGCTGACCATCATACTGACCGTAAAATACACCAAGGGACAGAAAGACTCGTTCTGCAACTGTTTCGGTGCCCAATACAACGGGAGCCGGGGGGATCCCCAGCAGAAGAACTGTTACGGTGGGGTGTGTTACGATCCGAACAAGATTGCGTACGAGTACCAACAGGGAAGGTTCGCAAAGACCTTTTCGGGAGTCTGATCACAGATCGTGATAGATGAGAAAGACCCTCCGTAGATGAGTATTCTCGTTGGCGATGCCCCTCCAGCATCGTGGTTTTGTTTCAACACAGACCTTGTGATTGTCCATGTTGTAGATCACGGGCTGTCCTTGTTGAAACCATGGCGTAGAAATGAGAGTCGAGAGGAACCACACTAGGAAGAGCTGCATCTTTATTAAAAAAAAATGGTTTCGAGAACGCGTGCTGATCATGATTTAAGGCCATGAGATGAGAATAGAAACAATGCTGGAGAACATTTTGATATCGATCGTTTCGAATAAGCATGGAGTCGAGATCGGTGGACCATCCTCGGATACCGCAGAGACGGTGTATAAGCATGCCCATCAACTGGATAATGTCGTCTTTTCAAAGAATACGGTATGGTCACATCTGAATGAGGACTATCATTATTATCAGGATAAGAAGGGTCGTGTGATCGTCAATGATGCCGTTGACCTATCATCCGTATCGGATGGTGTGTACGATTTTGTGTTTTCATCACATTGTCTTGAACACATTGCCAATCCCCTCAAAGCCATCCGGGAATGGCTGAGGATCATCCGAGAAGAGGGTCATATCATCATTGTGGTGCCAGAAAAATCGCACTGTTTCGATCATCGACGGGAGTATTCGGATTTCTCTGTTCTCCTATCACAGTATGAAAAAAATGTGGGAGAAGATGATCTGTCGACACTCCCCGAGATCTTATCGAAACACGACCTGAGCATGGATCCACCGGCCGGTGATCTGGGGTCATTTACGAAGAGGAGTCTGGATAATTTTCATAACCGGTGTCTCCATCATTATGTCTATGATGATTCCCTGCTGCTCATGATCTGTAATTTTTTTCATTGTGATTTCGTCTACAAAGAAACAAGGGGTGTTAATCGATGGTTCCTCATGAAGAAATCAACATCCCCTATCACGTCCTCGGTCTCCTGATCTAGCGATCTATACCGTATTCATCGGGAACGATGCCAATAGAGTGCACCAGGCATCACAAAATTTTCCATCGTACTTTTTTTCCAATAATACATCGACTCTGAAAAAAGCCCTGAAACGAGGATGGATACCCATAGACTATGAACCGACTACACATGAGGATGACCCTGTCCTCAACAATCTGGACGCAAAGGTCTATAAAGTAAGACCCCATCTTCATCCCACTCTGAATCGATACGAGTATATCTTCTTCCTCGACTCCAAAATACGATACAATGAACGGGCCCTCGTAAATTTTCTGACCACACGAACCGAGAAAGCCATGTTCATGATCGCTCATATGTCCAGGACCAGACCATTCCTTCAAAACGAGTTCAATGAAAGCATGAACCAAGAGAGATACGCCAAACAGCGCGATCAGATCCTACGGTTCATCTCGACTCATGAAGATGAGTCGACGAAAGAACCCGACACATTCTACCAGATGAGTATGATCCTGCGAAAGAATGCGCACCCGAACACAAAAGACATCGGAGAGCTGTGGCACGACATGATCCGAGAGTGTGGCATACAGGATCAGATCTCATTTTATTTCGTTCAGCAGAAATTCGATCATGTCATCGGCGTCCTCCCTCTTTATCGAATAGCGGCTATTTTACAGGGATGAAACCGGCCAGTCCCCGTCCCTGGGCACGGCCCCGATCGACGGTGCCTGGAGGAACTCCTCGAGACTGGAGAACGACTGGCCATAGACGGACGGACAGTAGTTGATCCCGGTGCTCTTGTCCGTCAGCTGGTCCGTGATGGCACGATTGCTCTGATCATCGCAATAACAGATGGCATTCCCGGGATACCCCTTCCAATCTTTATTGACCTGTTTGTACCGGAAGATGATCCGGCCCGTAGGCGTCTGGAACAACGCTCCCCTGCGATTTCCCCACTGAACGATCGGGGGTGTGTTCTGTGTCGGACTCGACATCCGAGAGACGACGTCCTGGTACGGCGCCCAGAAGATGTACGCGTACCCGTCCTTGTCGGCGATCTGCTCGAGCATCCGCAGATTGATGGTCCAGAACGGGAGCATGGGCGGGTTCTTGATCTTGTTCGTCACATGAAAGCTGATGCTGTAATAGGCCGTATCGAACCCGGCATCCCACACACCACACGGTTTGGTGGTGACGTATCCGTGGAAGACGGGCACCCGGAGGATGCCGTACCCGATGTAATCGTTTTCGTCGAATTTCGTGATGTGGGTCTGTCTGTACTGCACAGACGTGAACAGGTAGTCATCGAAACACGAGGTCCGTTCGTTTTCGGGGATGAAGGACTGCTGTGACGTCTCCGCATCAACACGATACACACCGATCCTGCCGTCGCTGGGACGGTACGTATCGGGGAGGATCTTCTGTGGCACCCTTATGCTATCGATGATCCAGTGCGGGAGATTCGCCAACAGGAAATACCGGGCCTTCCGATTGTTGGGCTTGCACAGCGGGAAACAGTTCGTGGTGTCGTTCCCGTGGACGAACGGATTGGGCACCTTCTGATCGTTGAACGTGTACACGCTCTTGCCCGAATCTCCCTGTATCGTCCTGAAGAGCGTGAGGGTCTTGTAGTCGCCGATGATCACGCTGACATAATTCACCTGGTTGAGCGGGGAGACCTCGATGTAAGAAAACTGTCTGGGTTTCGTAAAGATCGCAAAGTAGTAGTGCGCGTACTGATCGTTATCATTCCCAAAGATCTGACCGCTGTAGTCTCTCGGTTTGTTGCCATCATAGTACAGCTCCAACGGGAGGACGGTATTATCGGCAGAGACAGCGATGACGTTGAGATTGCTGAAGGAGGGGCGCAGGACATCGGCGTAGACCTTGACACACAGGAACACGAGCGGATCCGGAGTCTTGGAGTAATCGATGGTTCCCGTGTAGAACCGACCGACCAGAGAATCCGTGGCGGGCTTGTAGCGGTACCGGTAATAGTCTCTGGTCGGGTAGGAGAAGAGGAACACCAGGGACAGGGAGATCAGAAGAAACACGAGTATATAGAACAGAGTCGTCTCGCCGGGACTGCGTTTCGTCATTATTTTTATTCCAATCGATTTATTTTTTTTTTTATGAATGATCAAGGATCAAAAAAATAAATGTTGCTTCAAAGTAAATGAGCTCCTTCAAGATCCATCACGGCTATTACCATCAACGACGAGACTTTATCCCGCACAAGAACACACACTTCCGGGTGATACCCAAGTACATCACCAACACCACTTCCGCGGTGCTCAACATCACACCCGGTCTGCGAGTGGCACCCTACGCGCCCCTGGCCGTAGGCACGGTACCGAGTGATGCATCCGGTATCGGTGGTTCACTTTATATACTATCTCAGGACGTGTCGGAAAATTTCATAATCCTCGAATTGATGACCGATGCGTCGAACAATTATAGTCCTACCCTTCTCTACACGTTTCCTGCCGAGATAGACCTGTCGGGCATTCAGTACGCACTTACCGTCTCCACAGACGGGACCGTCTTTACTCTGTGTCCGACGTATACCTTCAATACTCCTCCTTCGTCGACCGGATACGTGGTAAACCTGAATACGGATCCGGCCACGCTGACGATCGTCGATCCTACCTATGCTGTGACCCTCGCTACCGGTTCGAATGCTTCCAATGTTATTTATTCTTATGTCGATAACAGCAGTAATTTCATCTATGTTTATAATAATGGAGACATCGCGACACAATTCGATCTGTCTACTTATATCTCGCAACAACAGCCCAGCTTTATATCGATGTCTCAGAACGGCGACTACGTTCTCGTCAACGCTTTTACCGAGAGTGATAGTCATGCCATCGTTGGGAATCTCGTGGATAGTTCTTGGAACTGGACGGCGAATCCGGTTAGTTTCAGGTATTCTTCAGCCAATGCCTATGGTTCCTGCATGTCCGCTTCCGGACAGTTCATGTATATGTATGCGTCTCTGACGCAACAGATCGCTTACTCGCTGAATTATGGGAGCACGTGGTCGACGATCGATGCATCGGGAACCAATAGCTTTAATTACAATGGATCGGTGGCCCCGAACATGTCTTGTTCTCCGGACGGTGGATTGTTATTCATCTACGATTCCAGTCAGAATGCCATCATGTACGGTGAGATCCTAGCTTCTTCTCAAACCGATGGACCACAATACGCACTTCCGTCTGTAACGTTTACGCCATTTATGGAAGAGGGTGGCAACATCATCAACACTCAGACGATGAACGTCTCGGTACAGTCCTCGGGTACGAATGTCCTGAACGATATTAATTACTGCTACATGCTGGACGAGAGTCAGAATATATGGCTAAACATTATCTACACAGCATATTTTGCCGGTGCCTACGAGTACCAGCAGAGCGGTGGTTCGTACACGGAAATATTCTCATAGAAATAAATATCCTTTCCCGAATAAAAATGAACGAGCAGGAGATCATGGCCTACCTCGGCTCTCTCAAACAAAGAGACGGGATCGCCGTCTACACGCCCTTCAAGTACTTCAAGGGTCTCACGACCCGCACCGAGGTCCGTCGTCGGTTCCGGGAGATCGTGGACAGCAAGCGGTCCTCGGAATTCAGGCGTTCCGTCTTTCACACAGACGAGGACAAGAAGACAAGACCGTCACGGTACACACAGCTCTTCGCCGAACGATACCCGGACGCGGCAGGAAAATCACTCGCGGTCAAGGCGCGTTCGACGGGGATTCCGCTCGACGTCCTCGAGCGGGTGTACGAGAAGGGACGCGCGGCGTGGAAGACGGGTCACCGTGTTGGCGCCACGCCCGAACAGTGGGGCTATGCCCGGGTGCACAGCTTCTGTGTCCTTGGGTGTACCGCGTTCGCTTCGGACTTCCCGCTCCTCGAGGAGGCGATCGGGAGGATGCAACGATCCGACCCGAAAACACAAAAGTTCCTCCGTCAGCCGATCTCGTGCCCGGAATCCACGCTGCTGAAATTACGGAAGAGAGACACGTACCGCCGGTTCAGGGCTCTTTCTCCTTCTCCCTGACGTACTGAAGATACATCTTCTGAGACCTCTTCTTTTCGTCCGGATCGACACAGACCACGTCGGTATCGGTCGTCTTGGTGTATAGGAGGAAACAGAAGGAGTCGAAGAGGGGCTCCGAGAGAGAGGGAACGTAGAGACGGAAGTCGGCAAAGAGATCGGATAGCAAACAGAAATGCTTGGACTGCCACTCACGGAATCGCATTTTTGTTTTCTAGGTCGGTGCTTTTTTAAATTGATGTCGCATCGTCGGTCTATCCGTCGTACTCCAACGATGCTCGTCCCCTGGCTGTGTTTCCAGTACCTCCTGGTCCGCAACAACCACATCCGGGTGCTGGAGTACCCCAAGAAGACCCGGTTCGATGTCACCATCCCACCCTCGCACGTCCTGCAGGACGCCCGACTCCAGACGGATCATGTCCTGTGGGAGAGGATCCGTCCGGACGATCTGCGCAGGGATATGATCGTCATGGACATGATGAATCGCACGGTGATCCATCGCGCGATGGACGTCTCCTACACGCCGTCCTGGTTCGGATGGTATAACTCGACGCTGTTTTCCGTATCGGTCCGCGGACTGGTTTTCCGAGACAAAAAACCGATCCGTGATCTCGATCTACCCTCGGGAGATTTCCTGACCCGTTGTGATTTTGATCCGAAACGAGGCGTGGGATATGCAATCTCTTTCTTCAATCATCTGTACCTGTTCGATCTGCACGGGTACTCACGATCGTTCCCGGATCTCATCGATCCGAAGGTCTCTGCGTATTGCGACAGGATACGATTCTACGAGGACACGGACCATGCCCATGTCGTCCTGTTGCAATACCATGACGCACTATTGTACCTCCGGTTCTTCAATTCCGACATCAAGACCACAAGTCTGGTCGAGAAGGCGATCGTAAGAAAGATGTCGAGGATCCTCGACGCGTCCTTTGTCTCTCCCACAAACCTCTGTCTGCTCACACCAGCACACGTCTATGTCCATTACATCTACCGGGAGATCCGCCAGATCCCGCTCCCCATTACGGGTCTGACGCGCATCATGTTTTCACGGAACCAACGGATCGTTTTCCGGGACGACGAGGACCGGGTCTACGAGATGAACCTAGGCTAGGACCTCTTCCAGCCGTTCGAATCGTCCCTTGGGTCTCTTGTAGAAGAACATGTAGTAGCCCACAAACGATATGATGAAGACCAGGACGAGTATGAGGAACCACTTGCTGGTCAGGAACGTCTGCACGACGTTGTCCTTCTTGTCTTGGGTAGGATGATGTTCGGTAGGAGGAGGAACGACGATGTCTTTCCGATCCTCGTTTGGGGGTATCTCACGGGCCTGGATCTCGACAACGATGTCTGTCTCCTCCGGGCTCCTGACGACGAGGACGTAGTTATGGTACGCGTCGTCATCCGAGATGATGGTGCCCGAGATCGATCCCTGGGCGTCCTTCATGTCGATGCTCTCGATCCCCTTCTGGTCCAGTTCCTTCTGGGTCAGCGCGCAGATGGAGAACGGCTTGTTGGGGATCTTGGAGGTACACCGGAAGGTGAGATGGAAGTTCTTGAGGTCCTTGTTGAGATCGATGAGCTGTGGAGACGTCCCGATCTTGTACTCCTTTTTATACGACATGGTTTCAGATGAAAACACATGTTTTTAAATCAATGAATAGTAAATCATGTAACCCAATACGGTGACGCTCAGCACGAGGTACATGCCGAGGAAGACCATCTGACCGATGAAGATGCCGTGTTCTCGTTCGAGGACGGTCGGATCCGTGATCCTGGACATGTCATCCTTATGACGGTAATAGAAGGGGATGATGGAGAGGACGATGATGAGCACACTCATGGTCATGAGGACCACGAAGAAGACGGACTGGAACCACCGGCGTTTCGGATCGGAGGGAGCGATGGTGAAGAAGGCGGGAGCGAGGGTCGTGATGAAGAAGGAGATGGAGAGCCAGTTGGTGAGACCCCCCTCGGTCTGCAGAAGATGGCTCTGCATGAGAAAACTATTTTGAAAAACAGATTATTTTGTTTTCAGAATAGTTTTTTTTCTTCTTCCCCACGACACAAATAAAATTGATCACCTCCCCGTAAAACCATCCGACACACCCGACACAGGAGAACACATGACGAACGGACTCTCTCGAGCGGGACGTCACATCGCAAACAAATTTCCTCTGGATGACTCGTCTCTGGCGTTCGAGGTTCTTGGTCACGACGGCTACGACTCAGACGGTCCTAAATCCGACCTGTGGGATCTCTACATCATTCATCTGGATTCGTCAACGGTCGATGTCTACCACCGCGAAGACTGGTACACCGGATCCGCGGGCCCTTATCAGCTCGTCGATTCCGGGTTGTCGCTGAACCTCCTCTTCGAACGGTATCTCCCTCCGTATCTGGGTGAAAGGCTGATCGACATGATCCGACAAAGGAAGAACAACAGCCCATCGTTCTCGTAAAACTCCACCGCTCCGATCATCCGTCATAAACACGGTCCACACAACGACCGGTAATAGGAGAGCGGATCGATCTCACTCAGAAGGTCGAGTAGTGGTTCCACCCCAGCTCCTCGAACAGCTTCCGACACACCTCGTCGTGGTAGTACTTGCGGTCGATGGTCTTGAGCATGCTGAAGTCGTCCTGTCTGCACGGGTACTTGTGTCGTTTCAGGAGCTGATACAGGACGTACTGGGTGTTGATGAAGTTCTTGCGCGAGGACTGATTGTTCTTGATCGTCTTGTCGTACTGATCGATCAGCATGTCGAAGTCGTTCATGAGTGTGTTCTCGAGGTGCGAGATGTCCGGGATCGGTTTGTGTGTGATGTGATGGTAGATCAGATTGATGTCCTCGTAGTACTTGGACTGTTTCATGTCCTTCAGAAAGAGCATGATGTGCTGTTTCTCGACCTTCTCAAACACAGTCTCACGAGGGACGTTCTGTTTGTGCATCTGATCCTCCCAGTCTTCGGGGATGAGATGATAAGAGACCAGTCGTTCTGTCAGGTCCGTGTAGAGGGAAGGGTCGATCACGGCGTTCTGTTTGCCTTGGAACTGGTTGATGGTGTCCCGGAAGTGGGTCCGACGGTCGTACGTGTACTTGTTGTAGATGTTGACGCGATGGATGTCCTTGAACGAGATCGAGTTGTGGGTGTGACTCACGACGACGCCACACTCGGAACACGTCGGATTGTTGTCGATGGAGAGGAAGGGGTGTTCGCTCTTGCACTCGGGACAGGAGGAGGGTGGGACCATAACATCGGTATTCTTCTGATAGAAATGGGTTTCCTGGATGGGAACGTCGAGAGAGATGTAGGAGATCAGGGGGCGTATGAGTCTCATGTATTTCTGGATGACCTCATCGAGATCACGCGTGCATTCCATGGTATTGTCGAGAAAGTTGAAGCGAAACGTCTTTTCCTTCTTGAGTTTCTTGTAATGGTCGAGGATCGGGATGGCCTCCAAGAGATAATAATGATAGGATGACTTGTTCTCGGTGTCCCGGATCTCGTGTTCGAGTTCTCGTTCCTGGAGGGTGAGTTTCTTGTTGACGGAGTTGGAGATGTGTTCCTTCGGAAGGCTCTTGAGATGAGAGAGTCGGAGATGGGTGTTGGCGATTTCCCCTTCCTTTTCTTGGAACTTCTGGATGATCTGGTTGTGGATGGAGAGGATATCGATGTTATTCATGACATTCTGTGAGGGTTTGACCAGAGCGGTCTTATCTTTAAACTTTTTTTCAAAAAGCTGTTGGAAGAAAAAAAAAAAATTATTTTTTTTTTTCTTGGATAGGATAAAAACCATGTCTGGCCTCAGCACCTCCAATCTTACCTCCGGATTTATCGATCTCGCCACGTACGACGAACTCGAGAAGTACATGTACGGTGGTCCCGACGCGACCGCCTACTTCGTCCGTCAGACCCGCAAAGCCACCTGGTTCACCCAGGTGCCCGTGGTCCTCTCGCGTTCCTCGGGAACCGCCAACTTCGGTCAGGACTGGTCGGTCCAGATCTCTCGTGCCGGTGACTATCTTCTGTACACCTGGCTCCGCATCGGTCTCCCGGCTATCACCGTCCCCACCGCTACTCCTGAGGGTTCCTATGCCCTCAGCTGGACCCCCAACGTTGGACACAACCTCATCCGTCTGGCCCAGATCACCTTCAACGATCTGGTCGCTGCGCAGTTCGATAGCTATTTCCTGGATTTCTGGTCGGCCTTTACGACTCCCGCCGGTAAGATCGTGGGCTACAACAACATGATCGGAAACGTCCCTCTTCTGACCTCTCCCACCGCTGAAACTGGCGTAATCCCCGCCTACACCGTCAACGTGCCCCTCCCCTTCTTCTATGCCCGTGACTCCGGTGTTGCGCTGCCCACCGCCGCGCTCCCCTACAACGACATGCGCATCCAGTTCTCGTTCCGTACCATCGACCAGCTTCTGGTTGCCTGGCAGCCGGATCCTACCAACCAGGATCCCAGCGGAGTCCCCCTGGGATCCTGGATCCCTGTTATCGGAAACGTCTTCACGACATTCCAAAGTCTTGCCAACCAGGTGATCAGCCTCACCCGTGCCGACGTGTGGGCGAACTATGCGATCGTGTCCAACGACGAGCGCAAGCGGATGGCCTGTGCTCCCCGTGATATCCTGATCGAGCAGGTGCAGACCTCCCCGGTGTCGTCCTTTACGACCGGCACCAACTCGTTCGATATCCGTTTCTCTCATGCCATCAAGGTGCTGTTCTTCGCTGCGCGCAACAAGACCGTGCAGAGCCTGTGGTCGAACTACACCACCGCCCAGCCCGCCTACTATGCCACGGACACTTCTCTGAACCCTTACCTTCCTCCGGACTTCCCCGTTCCTCCCGTGCCCTCCGTGTATGCCTTCGATCCCATCGATACCACCTCCCTCATCTACGAGAACACCCAGCGTCTCTCGAACATGGGGTCCGACTACTTCTCCCTGGTGGAGCCCTACTTTGCCGCGCCGACGATCCCCACCGACATCGGTCTGCACGTGTACTCGTACTCTCTCGATTTCATCGCCCTGGATCCTCTTGGGAGTACCAATTACGGCAAGCTGACCAACGTGTCGATCGTGCCGACCTCGTCAACCGCGGCCAACAACGCTACCACGCAGTCGTACGACTTTGTGACCGTGGCCGTCAACAACAACATCATCCGTGTGAGCGGAGGTGCGCTGGGCTTCCCAGTATTGTAAGGGGTTTTTTTTTTGGGGGGGGGGGGGGGGGGGGCCCGGTTTTTTAAAATTGATTTTATTGCCGATCATACGGTCATAAAATCACCAAAACACATGACCCGCTACGACAACTTTGTCAAGAAACTCCAAGACCACGATATGGTCATGATCACAACGAGAGAGGACTTTGAATCTACTCATAAATTACACGTCCGGTGCGCACAGGGTCATTCTTCTACATTTTCTGTGGCTTCCTTCATCAACAAGTCTTCTCCCAAGAATCTGAAAAAACTTCATTCCCTATGCGCTCCTTGTCACGAACAAGTAAACTCCCGACAAGAGATCGAGCGAGTTCTCGGGCCATTAGGATTCGAATTTATTTCTTGTGAACGAACCACTACACACGGTCACCTATCGATCACTTATCGCTGTGTGTGTGGAGAGACAGGTACCACTGATTTTACCAATCTCAAAAGACCGGATCGGAAGGCTCAATGCCCAAAGTGTCAGAACAACTCCTCCAAGACGGATTTTGATCGGATGCACCGTGTCTTTGCGGAGCGTGGGTGCGTCCTACTGACCGAGAAAAACGAATACAGGAACAACAAGACCCCGTTGCGTTTCCGTTGTGTGTGTGGACAAGAATCGGAGATCCTGTATCATGATTTCCGACGCGGTCGCTTATGCGGTTCATGCAAGATCGATCGGACAAAACAGACTTGTCTGGAGGTTTACGGGGTCGAGAATCCTTCCCAGAGTGAAATCATCAAGGACAAGATCCGACAAACCAATCTCGATCGTCATGGTGTGTCTTACCCGCAACAAAACAAAGACATACGACAAAAGACGGAAAAAACGTGCCTGTCCAAGTACGGGGTCAAACGAGCCTTCTGTCTGCCTGAGGTCTTTGAGAAGATCCGAAAGACTCATCGAGAAAAATATGGGCATGACTTCCCGTTACAGGTCAGGGAGATACAAGAAAAGATCAGTCTGACGTTCGAGAAGACACTCCAGGCGAGACGACCCTTCCTTTCCAAGATCTTTCTTCAACACATGAAGGAGAAGTATGGTCATGAATGGTTCGCTTGTACGGAACGGTACAAAGAAATCATGATGGAGAGATACGGTGCCGAGTACTACGTCCAGTCCGACCGATGCAAGGAAGACATGCTCAAGAAATACGGTGCCGAGTACTACGTCCAGTCCGATCGATGCAAGGAGGACATGCTGAAGAAATACGGTGCCGAGTACTACGTTCAGTCCGACCGATGCAAGGAGGACATGCTGAAGAAATACGGTGCCGAGTACTACGTCCAGTCCGACCGATGCAAGGAGGACATGCTGAAGAAATACGGTGCCGAGTACTACGTTCAGTCCGACCGATGCAAGGAGGACATGCTGAAGAAATACGGTGCCGAGTACTACGTCCAGTCCGACCGATGCAAGGAGGATATGCTGAAGAAATACGGTGCCGAGTACTACGTCCAGTCCGACCGATGCAAGGAGGATATGCTGAAGAAATACGGTGCCGAGTACTACGTCCAGTCCGACCGATGCAAGGAGGACATGCTCAAGAAATACGGTGCCGAGTACTACGTCCAGTCCGACCGATGCAAGGAGGACATGCTCAAGAAATACGGTG